>QWCD01027994.1_pt1 | contig 17956 bp, 11 predicted proteins | sample 1972461 | NCBI WGS metagenome assembly QWCD01 (sample SAMN09866717, study PRJNA288562) | Human vaginal metagenome isolate term4_vaginal, whole genome shotgun... | isolation source: vagina | host: Homo sapiens | place: USA: California | reverse complement strand
TGCTGGTGGTGTTATTTAAACACGAGTAAGCCAAGAGATAAGTCTTGGATAGTCACTCATTCTTTTACTAGTAAACGTATAGAACAACTCTATAGGCAAGCTTGGGAGCGTTCTAATCAAGGATTATCTGAAGTATTTGGAATACCAGCAAGATATGGTACTGGTGTTGATTGGAATGAGTTCCATAAGAGTCGTGAATACTACCAGTAATTATCAAAAAGCTAAGCTGATTACTTCTATTTCCAGAATATTCATCAGCTTAGCCTTACACACTTTTTGGCCTATAACCCTAAACGCCTAAACGCTACATAAAAATTTAAACCCCGACCGTTTAAGTCGGGGTTTAAATTAAAGGAAAAAATATGAATAAGCTTTCGTGAATTACTTTTTAAGTTTTTCACTAATATTATGAAAACACATAATCCTTAGTGCTGCTAGTACGTTAGCTGATAAGTTCCTGAAAGTTTACTACTTTTCCCCTGATTTTTCTTAAAAATCAAGACTAATCAAATCTTAATCAAGACTAATCTTCCAAATTTGCGCGATAGAAGTTCTCATAAGACCTAGACGGTGTTGGACCACGCTGACCTTGATAGTGAGATCCGTTAACAGAAGATCCGTAAGGATTTTCGCAAGGAGAACTCAGCTTGAAGAAGCACATTTGACCAATCTTCATACCTGGCCACAATTTAACCGGCAAAGTACTAACATTTGAAAGCTCCAAGGTGATATGACCTTCAAAACCTGGATCAATAAAGCCAGCCGTAGAATGAGTTAAAATTCCAAGACGACCAAGAGAGCTTTTACCTTCTAAGCGCGCCGCAATCGTAGAATCCAACTTCACATACTCCCAAGTGGAACCAAGAGCAAACTCGCCAGGATGCAAAATCCAAGGTTCATCAGGGGCAACCGCAAACTGCTCAGTCAACTCCCCCTGATTTTCTGCAGGATCCACGTAGGTGTAAGCGTGATTATTAAACAATCGGAAGAATCGGTCGAGCCGCACATCAATCGACGCAGGCTGTACCATTTCTGGGGTCCATGGGGTCAAATCAATATGACCCTCGTCATGAGCTTTGAGGATGTCGCGATCAGACAACAGCATAACGTCAAATCTCCTTGCGATAAAACTTCATAAAACAAACACTTAAATACACTAATATGCCAAGTGTAGCGCGTGCCGCGGTCGAAAATATTAGGCAGAAATCGCAACAGCAGCTGCAGACTTCTTGTGAGCCATAAAGCGCAAAACGCACTTTCTTAGCTCCGAAGCAATAAGCACAACCATTGAAAGTCCAAGGCATTCAACCCACTCCATAAAGTCGAGTGGAACTGTGCCAAACGGACCATTAAGGAATGGTATATAAATTACAGCAAGCTGCAACACTACGGAAACTGCGATTGCACCCCAAAGCCAGCGATTTGCAAACAAGCCAACAAACACGCTTTGCAAATGCGAGCGAGAAGCCAAAGCATTAAGCATTTGAGCAAACACAAGAATAGTGAAGCCCATTGTGCGCGCGTGAGTCATTTGAGCTGCATGAGTTAAAACAGTTGTGGAGCGGTCTGTAAACAATCCGCCAGCCAAATGCATGTCCATACCAATCAGCGTTATAGCTGCCATGATCACACCAATAAACACAATATCTCCCCACATTGGCTTATCGATAACGCTATCTGTAAGCCTTCGCGGACGCCTATTCATAACATCGTCAGTTTGCGGATCAACGCCCATTGCGAGCGCAGGAGCAGCGTCCGTAAGCAAATTAATCCAAAGCAATTGAGTTGCAAGAAGAGGCAAAGTCACGCCAACAGAGTTTGGCTGCGTAATTCCCAAAGCACCAGCAAACACTACACCACCAAACACGGTGAACACTTCGCCAACATTGGAACTAAGCAAATATCTCAAGAATTTACGAATATTGTCGAAAATTCCGCGACCTTCGCGCACTGCTGCAACGATTGTAGAGAAGTTATCGTCAGCCAAAATCATCTTGGCAGATTCTTTAGTGACTTCCGTACCCGTAATGCCCATTGCAACGCCAATATCTGCCGACTTTACAGCAGGAGCATCGTTTACACCGTCGCCAGTCATAGCAACAATATTGCCCTGCCTTTGAAGCGAGGAAACAATCGCAAGCTTGTGTTCTGGAGCAACGCGCGCGTACACGCTCACTTTGCTAATCGCATCGTCGAAAGCAATATTGTCGTCGTCTCTAGAAAGTAACTCGTCAAGCTCATCGCCTGTAAGCGCATGCTCATCTTTTCCAATAATGCCAAGGTCGCGAGCGATTCGAGCAGCAGTAAGCGGATGATCGCCAGTAATCATAACAGTTCGAATTCCAGCACGATGCGCTTGAGCAACGCTATCTCGAACTTCGATTCTAGGAGGATCAATAATCGCGACCATGCCGTTCCAAATCAAATCAGACTCCAAAACATCACTTTGTTCAGCAACGTCTGCGATTTGGCCGGCAGCGTTAGAAACCATGCCGTCAACTTTAGCTAAACTATCTACGCCAAGTGGCCTATACGCCATTGCAAGAGTGCGATACGCTTCTCCAGATAGCTTTTCCACGTTTGCAAGAATTTCTTCGCGATCTCCGTCTGTAAGAGGACGAACAGCGCCAGCAACTGCGATTCGCGTGCAATAAGAAAGCAAAACATCTGGAGCACCTTTAGCGCAAACAATAAGATTCCCAGAATCCGACCCGTCTTTAACAACAACAGACATGCGTTTGCGCTCAGAAGTAAACGGCACTTCCGCAACGCGACTAAGATGCGCGTAACGCTTGTCCGCCTTGGTTTTGCGCGCCGCAACAATAAGCGAAACCTCGGTAGGGTCGCCAACTGGCTGCCATGCGTCAGACGATTCATTATGGTGCAAGTCGCCATCGTTTGCTAAATACCCAGATCCGAGCGCGCCAATCACCTCTGTTGCTAGAGCTGGAGGAACTGCCAAATCCGCATCTAAAGAATCAAGCAAAACCATTCGTCCTTCTGGTTTATACCCACTACCCGTAAGCTGTACTTGGCCACTAGGCGTTATAACACGCTCAACAGTCATCTCGTTTCGAGTTAAAGTACCAGTTTTGTCGGAGCAAATAACAGATGCGGAGCCAAGAGTTTCTACAGACGAAAGCTTTTTAACAACAGCATGATGCTTTACCATGCGCTGAACTCCCAAAGCAAGAACAACCGTTAAAATAGCAGCCAAGCCTTCTGGAACAGCAGCAACAGCAAGAGAAACAGAAAGAAGCAAAGAATCTATAACGTCTTCAATAGTGTGGAAGCCTTCAAGAGCCCACATAGACGCAAGCACAACGGCTGCAATAATACACACTGCGATTCCAAGAACCTTAGATACGCGAACCATCTCCTTCTCGAGAGGAGTAGCTTCTTCTTGCGCACTAGAAAGCATATCTGCGATTTTTCCAACCTGAGTTTTCATGCCAGTAGACGTGACTATTGCGCGACCAGTGCCCTGCGTTACGGCAGTGCCATTAAACACCATATTTGTGCGGTCTGCCAAAGATTTTGGCGAAGCTAGAGTTTCTGGGCGCTTGCTAACAGCAACAGATTCTCCCGTAAGGCTTGCTTCCGCAACGCGCAAAGAAGCGGCTGCAATAAGCCTTGCATCCGCAGAAACGGCATCACCTTCGCCAAGAACCAAAATATCTCCAGGCACAACATCCGCCGTATCTATGCGCATAACTCGCCCATCTCTAAGAACGGACGTTTGCGGAGCGCTCATTTTTGCCAACGCCTCAACCGCTTCTTGCGCGCGCGACTCTTGAATATAGCCCAAAACTGCGTTTGCTATAAGAATCACGATTATAACTATTGAGTCAAACGGCAAAACTTCGCCGCCACTTTCACCACCATGTTGTGCGCGCTCAACAAACCATGCGATTGCGGAAATAATAGTAGCCGCTATAAGCAAGTAAACAAGCGGATCTTTAAACTGTTCGAGGAACCTCTTCCACGCTGGTGTTTTAGGAGCGCTAGCTAAAACGTTCGAGCCAAATTGCGCGAGCCTTTTAGCCGCCTCATCACTACTTAAACCAGTAGAAACGTTTACATTAAGCGAATTTGCAACATTTTGCACGTCTTGCAATGACGGATCTTTGGATTGATCGCTTTGATCAACCATATTTCCCCCCTTGGGAGCGCCGCGGAGTAGTCAATAATCAAAATTTTTACGCAAAGTTGACTCAAAATCTTGATTATTGCGCGGTTGTGGATTATTGCAATAACAATAATTAAGTACCGTTCTATTATGCCACATAAAGCGCCAAATACTAATGCCTCGGGGGCGTGTGAAAATAAGAATATGGCTATGAAAAAAGGACCGACCAAGGGGTCGGGTGGAAAACATCGTAACGCATTGCGCGGCAAGGGTCCTACTCCTAAGGCAGAAGACCGCGTTTACCATAAGGCTTATTTCGCTAAAAAAGCTGCGATTAAGCGCACTTTTGCAGATCCGCGTTTGGCTGCAAGACGCAGAGTAGATAAGTTGGGCACAGATAGCGATGAGTTGGTTATTGGGCGAAACGCAGCTCTTGAAGCTTTGCGCGTAGGCGTTCCTAGCACGCAGCTTTATGTTGCAAATCGCATTGAGCACGACGATCGCACGCGCGAAATCGTTAAGCTTGCTGGCATGCAAGGCTTGCGACTTTTGGAGGCGGATCGCCTAGAGATGGATCGCATTGCTCACAGCACTAATCATCAGGGCATTATTTTAAAGGTGCAGCCTTATCAATACTCTTCGCTGCAAGAGCTTGTTGATCGCGCAGAAAAGAAGGCTCGCGCTATGGAAGCAGCGGATTCTGCATCTGCACGCATTAACGCACGCCCATTGTTTATAGCGCTAGACGGCGTTACCGATCCGCAAAATCTTGGTGCTGTTATTCGATCCGCGGCCGCTTTTGGCGCAAATGGCGTAATTTTGCCAGAGCGCAGGAGCGCATCTGTTACGGCTGCAGCTTGGAAGGTTTCTGCAGGAGCCGCAGCGCACTTGCCTGTTGCTCGAGTTGTGAATTTAAACAAGGCGATTCAAGGTTTGCGCGAACGCGGATGGTACGCGATTGGCCTAGACGGCGGCGGAGACAAGCTTGTTGGCGAAACTGGCTTTGAAACCGATCCGCTTGTTGTAGTTCTTGGAAGTGAAGGCAAAGGCATGAGTCGCCTAACGCGCGAAGCTTGCGATGCTATTGCTGGAATCCCAATCTCTAGCGCTGTTGAATCGCTTAACGCATCCGTTGCTGCTGGAATCAGCTTGTATGCTGTGGCTAATGCGCGTAGGCTTGCCGCTTTAAGTCAAAATTAGCAATTGTTTGCAATTAAGAGTATTGCGGATTTAAGAGTTAACAGTAATGCGGATTTTAAAGCTACGCAATTTACAAAGTTCACGTAACGCGCGCACATTGGCACAGCTATTGGCTTTTGTTTTATACATTGCGATTATTGCAATTGTAATGTGTTTCCACGAACCTTGGTTTGACGAAGCTCAAAGCTGGCTGATTGCGCGCGATTCGCCAATCGCAAGCATTTTTAGCATTAGAACGCATTACGAAGGTCACCCTCCTTTTTGGAATCTTTTACTTGCAATTGCAGCCAAAAATGGCGTTCCATACGAGTTTGGAATTAAGGGAATTCAGCTGGTTTGCGCAAGCTTACTTGGCGCGTGGCTTATTTTTAAGTCGCCTTTTAAGCACGCAAGCAGCCTTGCAACTTTTCTTATTCCTTTTACTTATTTTGTTTGCTTCCAATACGGAGTTACATCGCGACCATACGCCTTGCTTTGCTTAAGCTTGCTAGTAGCGGCACATTATTGGAATAGTGCGGATTCTAAGACTTCTAGCGCTTGCAAACTTGCGATTAGTCTTATGTTTATGTGCCTACTTAGCGTGTATGGAATCGCGTTTGCTGCAGGATTTACAATTGCTTGGATTTGGCGAGTTTTTAGCAAAAATATCAGCAAAGCTTGTAACAAAGCATGTAGCAAAACTCTTAATTTTAGTGCCATTTTTCACGCGATTAAAGCAACAATCGCATCGAATTTAGCACGACTCATATCTTGGGGATTAATCGCCATTTTTGGCGTTGCAAACCTTGCTCTTGCATGGCCCTCAAAAAATGCGTTCGCCACTCGCGCAACGATTGATGGCAATTCAACAATCGCAAAATGCTTCGCTTTTATATTTGTAATGCCTTCCGAAAGCATGTTTACAAGCTTTTATGGCGATATTTCAATGCGAAGAATGCCTTTTGACTTTTTGCCAATTGCAATATGCACGCTGTTTAGCCTTGCGATTTGGGCATTTGCAATTAGAATCGCCAAGCGCAGAAAACTTCTTGCGGTTCTTGTAATCCCTTATCTTGTTCTTACAATCGTAGCTGTTCGCTATTTTACGCTTCACCACGCAGGCCTAATCTTTGTGTTTTTGCTATCTGTGCTTTGGATAAGTCACATAAAAGAGCCGCTTAGCAGCAAAGATATTCCTGCGATTTTTGTTAAAATCGCCCCTACTAAATTCAGATTTATAAAAAACAAAGCTTTGAAAATCAACGTGCTAATTTCAATAATTCTTGCACCAAGCCTAATTTGGAACGCGTTTGCTTGCGTAAACGACATTCTGTTTGACTATTCGCCTTCTAGAGCTGTAGCGCAATACATATCTAGTAATCACTTGCAAAATAAGCGTTTTGTAGCATCTTGGCTCCATAATTACGAGCAGGTTGACGATAGTGGAAACGTTATTTCGCACGAAGAAGCCGACACTCACCAATATTCGTGGCTTTTAGTGGGCGCAAATCCTTATTTTTCTAAGAATCTTATAGACTGCGCTTACAAAAACAAGACTTTTATAACAAACGAAAGTTCTAGCGCAAAACAGCAAGAAAAAGAGTTGGCAGCGTGCGCTGCAAAGGGCGAGCCAGAGTTTTTTGTTAGCGAATCCAGCCAGCCGTGGTACTACTTCTTGGCATTAAACTACAACATTTCGCATTACAAAGCGCATGCTGTTTCCAACGTTAAAACGTCTTGGAAAGCTCTTGTTTGGGAAAGCACTGCCACTATTTACGAGCGCAAAGCACACATAAAATAGGCAAAAGCGGTTGTTTAGCAATCACTAAGCAGCCGATAAGCAACCACTAAATAACCGCTAAATAATCACTAAACAATCGCTACAGCAGCTCAATATTTGGATGCTCGGCTCTAAACTCGTTTGTGTGCGAATCGCTAGCATACCCAAGCGCAAATCCAGTTAAAAGCTCCATAAGCGGGCAAGAGTCAACGCCTAAATCTTTAGCAGCAAGAAACAGCGTTTGCAACATAAGGCCAGCGTCCATTGCAGCAAACGGCATAAAATCACGCCTAGCTAAAACAAAGCCAATAACAGGCGCTCCAAAAGCCTCGAAATTTCTGCGCGTATGGGCGTTCCTGGCTGCAAAATCGTGCCTTTCAATTCCTAAATGCGAATATAACGCTAGACCGAGTTTAGCGCTTCGCTGCTTTAAGTCGCTAGGGTACGGATTTGCAACAGGAACGTCGCCATTAGGCGCTGACTCTTGAGCAAACTGAGCGCGCTCAGATTCACTCAAACTCTTATCTTTGGCTTTAAGCATTGCATTGCACTTATCTAAATAAGCTTTTACAATGTTGTCTTTTTTGCTGCCTTGTGCAATCGCAAGCGCATAAGCCCTTGTGTTACTCCAGCTTGGCGCAAGCGAAGCGGTGTGCAATATTGACTCTAAAACGTTTTGCTCAATCGGCTTGTTCAAAAAGTCGCGTGCAGAAAACCGCTCCGATGCAAGTTGGCCAAAATCTTTGTAAGTCATGCTATCAGTTTACCAAAAACCGAATGGGTCAAAAATGCCGCCATCGTCGGAATCGTCGTCTCCGCCTCTAGGAAGCTGATCCAAAGGATCGTCGTCGTCATCCGAAGAATCGCCGCCGTCACCCTTTTGGCTCTTATTCTGGGAAGAATCAGGCTTCTTGTTGCCGCGCTTTCTTAGCGAGCGAGGGTCTTGGCGAGTTGCACCATTAACCGCAGCTTCTTCTTGGTTAAACTTAACAGTTAAATTGACGGTTCCGTTTCCACGAACAACCGTTATTGTTGCTTTATCTCCCAAAGCGGTAGCGCGCACAAATCCAAGCAGCGAGTAGTTACTTGTAACCGACTTGCCATTAAACGCTACGATTGTATCTCCAGCACGCATTCCCGCCTTTGCAGCAGGAGCACCAGGCGTTACAGACGCCACTTGAGCGCCTCCGCGCGTAATGTTATTTTGCGTTACATTTACGCTTTTAACCATAATTCCAAGAGCAACGTGCTTTACGGAACCATGCTTAATGATCTCGTTTACTACGCGCTTAACAAGGTTAGATGGAATAGCAAAGCCGATTCCAATAGAACCTGCTGTGCCACCTCTTGCAGAAGTTGCTGCAATAGACGAGTTAATACCAATCACTTTCCCAGAAGCGTCGAAAGTTGGGCCGCCAGAATTACCTGGATTAATTGCAGCATCAATTTGTACAGCATTTGTAACGATTTCCGAACGACTTTGATCGTCCATAACAGAAACTGGGCGATTAAGCGCAGAAACAATGCCTGTTGTAGCAGTATCGTCGTATCCAAGCGGATTTCCGATTGCCATTATTGGCTGGCCAACTGCGAGCGCGTCCGAATCCGCAAAATCAACTGGCTTTATGCTGCTAGGCAAACCGTCTACTTTAAGCACAGCCAAATCTGTTGTTTTATCTGTTCCAACGAGCTTAGCCTTGTAAATCTGACCGTTAGAAAGCGTTACTTGAAGCTGTTGCATGCCAGCAATAACGTGGTTGTTTGTAACAACGTGACCCTGCTTGTCGATTATTGCGCCCGAGCCTTTGCTCATGTTTTTGCTGTTGCGCGCCTGAATAGACACAACGCCGCCAGAAACGTTTTTAGCAACCGAGCGCCAATCGGGAGACTGACCGCCTTTTACTACGGCTGTTCCTTTTGAAGGACTTTGCGCACCCACATCTGCAAGTGTTCCCGCGCCTGGAATAGGAATCAAGCCTTGAGTAAGAACAAACGCCATTACAACAACGCACACAATTGCAGAAATAATGGACGACACAATTGCCACCATTATTGTTGAGTTTTCTTTAGATTCCGCCTTAAACCCGCGCTTTTTATAAACCACATTTGGAGTTTGGCCTGGCATTTGGCCTGGCGCTTGATTTGGCACTTGATTTGGCGCTTCAGCAGGCTGACTTTCCGCGCTATTATCCGCGCTATTGTCATCGATACTATCCACACTACTATCCGTGCTATTGTCATCGCTCAAATCGTAAGGATTGCCGAATCTAGTTCGCTTTTGCTCGCCATTTGCATTATATGGATCGCCATATGGCAAAAATGGGTTATCTAAACCGTTTCCGTATTCTGAATTTGCATAATCACGGCTATTTGCGCTATTCGCTACACTTGCACCATTCGCGCCAATTTGCTCTTGATTTTGCAACGATTCGCCAGAATGATTAGAATCACCGCTATTTTTATTTGCATCACCATTATTTGCATCACTCGCGTCTACAGGGCCATACGCTCCGTATTCTGGAGCTGGTCTATAAATCTGCTCTGACTCCACATGATTTTCCTGCGCGCTCGTTGGCTCCGATTGGCTTTGTGAAGCATTGCCATTATGCTCTTCACTAGAATCGTAGGCCTTAGAATCGTAAATATCGTCAGCCATTAATCCTCCTTAAATCTTTTACAAAGCATACTCTAATCTGATTACACAAATTCATACAAGCTAATATGCAATTAATGTGCAATTTTTACACAATTTTGCGTTTACAATACGAGTTAAACGTGCCGCTCTTAAAATTACCTGAATATTTAGTAGTATAAATGCCGTATAAATACCACATATAACCCATAAATTAGCTAACTATTTTTATAAAAATTATAAAAACACGTAAAATTTAACGAACGGCTGCTTGCGATTTTTGTGCGCGCAATGCCGCAACTTATGCGCGTATCGTCATGCCTTCTAATAGAGTAAAAGGTATGACTAATCTTATTGAACACCCACGCGGAGCAGAGCCTGGTAAGCCAGGAGATCGCAGCGAATTCTCGTTTACAACAAAAACGCGTTTAGAAAATGCGGCAGACGGCAAGGGAAAAGATGGAGCCAGATACGGCCGCACTGGCGTGATTCGCACGCCTCATGGAGATATTTGCACGCCTGCGTTTGTGCCAGTTGCAACACAAGGTGCAATGAAGGCCGTGCTACCAGAATCAATCAAAGACTTGGGCGGCCAATGCATGCTTTCTAACGCATTCCACTTATATGAGCGCCCTGGTGAAGACATTTTAGACGAAGCTGGCGGCCTTGCAAAGTTTATGAACTGGGATGGTCCAACTTTTACGGATTCTGGCGGATTCCAAGTGCTTTCGCTTGGAGCGGGATTCAAAAAGACGCTTGCAATGGACGTTACTGGCATGAAGTCCGACGACGTAATCGCAGCTGGCAAAGAGCGCATGGCATTCGTTGACGAAGATGGCGTTACTTTTAAGTCTCCTCTAAACGGCTCAATTCACCGATTCAGCGCAGAAATCTCAATGGGGATTCAGCACAAGCTTGGCGCAGATATTATGTTTGCTTTCGACGAGCTTACAACGCTTATGAACACTCGCCGCTACCAGGAGGAGTCTGTTGAGCGCACTTTCCGATGGGCTAAGCGTTGCGTTGAAGAACACAAGCGATTGACGCAAGCGCGATTAGGAAAGCCGTATCAGGCGTTGTATGGCGTTGTTCAAGGCGCGAATTACGAGGATTTGCGTAGGCGCGCGGCGCAGCAGATTGCTTCGCTCGACTTTGACGGCGTTGGAATTGGCGGAGCGATTGAAAAGCGCATTATTGGAGACACTTGCGCTTGGATTTGCGATGCTATGCCAGAAAATCGCCCTCGCCACGTGCTTGGAATCGCAGCAGTTGACGACATTTTTGCTTGCGTAGAAAACGGCGGAGATACGTTTGATTGCGTTGCCCCTGCGCGATGCGGGCGAAACGGCGCGATTTTTACTCGCCACGGACGCTACAACGTAAAGCGCGCAGAATTTAAGCACGACCAGGGACCACTTGAAGCTGGATGCGATTGCTACACTTGCACGCATTATTCGCGCATGTATGTTAGCCATTTGCTGCGCGCTAAAGAGATGAACGGATACACGCTTGCCACTATTCACAACGAGCGATTCTTTGTTAAACTTCTAGACGACATTCGCGCGTCGATTGACGGCGGATATTTTGAAGACTTCCGCGATGAATCGCTTGCGCACTACTACGAAAATGGATCGCGCGCGAATCGACTTGCATGAGCGCTTTGACTGAGCTTGAAATTGCATAACGCATTTCAAGCTCAGTCAAAGCGCAAACACACTAATGTCAATATTTGCTAAAAGCGCGCAAATATGGTAGCTTTGTGGTCTGTATGCGAACGTGGCGGAATGGTAGACGCGCTGTCTTCAGGTGGCAGTGAGTGTATACTCGTGCGGGTTCAAGTCGGTTCAAGYCCCGCCGTTCGCACTCTTTAAGAACGTTGATTTTTCAACGTTCTTTTTTATTTTGTGGCATCATCTTGCAACGCAATGTGCAACAATTGTGCATTTGCTTAAAAATGTGTGATAGACTGAATAGTGAACGTCGTAAGACGTCAGACGTGTTAAAACATTGGTGTTTTAATTTTTACGGTCATGGAGGACTAAAATGGAACGTCGTTCAACGAAGACGACGAACCTGGGTGAAGAAATTGCCAATATCGGGGGTTCGGCACACACGCGATTCAATCATGCCACAATAAAAATTACACCATCTAGCGAAATCAAAAAATATAGCGAAAACGAATCGAGCATCAATCGTAAAGATAAAAACGATGAAATAAATCAGAACGAAGGAATAATAAGGTTCAAATTTGTAGCAAACACGGATTGCGATTTATTAAATATTAAGCCCGCGCAAAAATCGCCAGCAACCGCACTACAAGAGGACGCAACTCCAATAATAAAAATAAGTATTAAAGAAGATGCTCCACTACTTGTTGCGCAAAATCTTTTAGAAGATAGCGCCGACGCAAACGGTGCGAAAGAAATTGCGCTACACATGGAAGATGCGCTAGGCGCATGCGACGGGCGCGAACACGATTTTGCAGTAACGTACGGAAGTTTTGGAAGCCGATTCTATTTAGACGGATACCAATGCTTTGCGAGCGCAACGAATCTTGGGCCGCAAAGAGTGAGCGAAAAAGCGGCCGAAGCGTGTGCAGCGCAGGCAGAATCTTCGCAAATCTACGACTTTTACCACTCAAACCACTTGCCAAATCCAGAAGAAATCGCAAATTCGGCCACACAGGCACAGCCAGACATATGGTTTGCAGGACCTACGATTTGTGCAAGAGACATAAAACGCATATCTTGCAAGTCGAGCGGAACTTTGCACATTCAATTTAGATTGCGAGGCCCTGGCCAACACGGAGTGCTTTTTGCTGCTGGAACTGCTGGAACTGTTGGAACAAAAACTAATCTAGAATCTAGCGAAAAAATAAGCGTGTACGCAGGGCCAGAAGGCATAAAAATCACGCTAATCGACGACGAAACGTGTGTAAAAAGCGTAATCGAAGCAGCCGCAAGCGTTGACGACGGCGAATGGCACGACTTGATTATTCGCGCAAATCGCGGAGCAACCGACATTTACGWAGACTTGCGCGGAGTGCGATTAATGGGCGAAGCCAGAATAGGCGGAATCTATTTTAGCGCACTAACCGAAGGCCAAATCCAAAGAATATCAAGAGTAAAGCCACTTGTAACAACTGCACTATTTGACACGGGATATGCGGGCTCTCGCAGCTACAGAATACCGTCGCTTGTAAAGACGCACATGGGAACGCTAATCGCAGGAGCAGACCAGCGAACCAGCGTTTCAAACGACGCTCCAAACCACATAAACTTTGTGATTCGCAGATCCGCGGACGGCGGCAAAACGTGGGGGCCTTTGCAAACCGTAATCAACATGCCTGGCAAAAACCTTGGAAAACTAGGCGCGAGCGCAATCGACTCCTGCCCTGTTTTAGACCCAGAAGGCAAAAGCGAAAGAATTAACGTATTAATCGACATTAATCCTGGCGGAATTGGGCTAACAAATTGCAAAACCGCTGTAGGCGTAGACGAATGCGGAAGAATCAAGCTTATAGACCGCCTAGGCGGCAACTACGCGGCGGCAATGGACGCAAGTGCGGCCGTAAAATTGCCATGCGATTCTAGCGAAAAAGAATGCGCAACAAAGTGGCTAGTTTTCCCAGACGGAAGTATAAAAAATTGCGATTCGCATGACGATTCAAAAATCAACTCGCACAGTAATCAAACTTGCGACTGTTCCACGTGGAACATATGGAAATCGCCAGAAATTGCAAGCGAAAGTCAGCCATTATTTGCCGAAAAAACGTGTTATATAGCGCAAATCTATTCGGACGACGACGGCAAAACATGGAGTGCGCCACGCTTAATCGACCACATGGTTAAGGAGCCGTGGATGAGCTTTGCGGGAGTGTGCCCAGGGAACGGAATTGTTATTAGACACAGCGAGAAACATTACGGCAGAATACTCGTGCCATTTTATTGCAGCGGCCAAAGCAAATCGCACTATTCTTCGGGAGCGCTTATTTCGGACGACGACGGCAAAACGTGGAGCCGAGGCAAAATGATTAACGAAGGGCGATTAATCAACGGAAAAATCGTAGACCCTGCAACGATGCAAGACGACGATGCAACAAGCTCCGAAACCGTGTTTGTTGAACGCAAAAATGGCGATATTCTAGCTTTCTTCCGCAATCAAAATCGCTCGGGATGCGTAGGCAAAGCCATTAGTCACGATTGCGGAGAAACGTGGAGCGAGCTGATTTTTGACACAAGTTTGCCAGAGATATTCAGCCAGCCGAGCGCAACCTGCTTTAGCAGCGAAGATGCAGAAAACGCAGAAACCGCCGACTGCATAGCGTTTGCAAACGCAAGCCAAATGATGCCATACCGCGGTCGCGGAGTTGTGCGATTTAGCTACGACGGCGGGCAAACGTGGGCAAAAAGCGTGTGCATAAACCCATTCCACCACGTTTATCAATGCCTCAGCTCTAGCAATAAACGAACTTTGCAACTACTGTGGGAAAGAGAGACTACTGGAATTTATATAACAGCAATAGATTCCTCGCTTTGGCAGCAAGATAGTTTGCACGCAGGTTTCAAAAACAAAGTACACAAAAACAAAGTACACAAAAACGAAAAAATGGAAGATACAAAAGAGAGAAGACTCAAGCGAACTGAAAGGAGCCAAAATGGAAGAGACATTTAGCAGCCGCGAAGACGATGAGATGACAACACTAGACCGCTTATCGTTATTGCAAGCAAGCTCTAACTCCGCTCCAATCGCAGCAAGAAAGCGCTGCGATGAAACAATGGACGCAATCAGATCGCTTATTTTAAGAGAACGCTTGCAACCAAAAGACATGCTGCCAACTGAGCCAATGCTATGCAATTTGATTGGCGCATCAAGGTCATCGGTGCGCGAGGCGATTCGCAAGCTGGAAGCACTTAACATTGTGGAAGTTAAACAAGGAAAAGGCATGTTTGTTGGCTCGCTATCTCTTGATCCAATGGTGGAAACACTCGCTTTTCGCTCCTTAATCTCCATTAATAAGAATTTTGAAGACTTGAATAACGTTGTAGAAATGCGAAAATTCCTAGACCTTGGATGCGCGGATAAGGTGGTTGAGTCACTTAAAGGAACGCAGCACCCAGAGCTGGAAGCACTTTCGGAAATAATGACTAAAGAAGCGCATGCTGGAAAAACGTTCTTGGAACAAGACATTGCTTTCCACACGGGCATTTTGCGCGCGGTAAACAATACGATTGCAGAGCAATTCGTGCGATGCTTGTGGCTTGTGCATATGGCTGTTTTGCCACAATTGGGGCTGGAAGTTTCGGACGAACTTGAAAAAACCGCTAGAGCGCACGAACTTATGCTAAAAACGGCTATTGCTGGAGACGCAGATGGATATAGACAAGCCGTAAACGACCATTACGAGCCGATTCAGTCGATTTTGCTTAATAGACTGCAAAAGCACTAAATAAATGGAAGAACCGCTCCCTAACTAAACGAGAGCGGTTCTTTCATCTTCAATGGTGATGCCTGAGTACTACAGCATCACGATTAATCGCAACGATACGATTTACGTTACGAAATTTTATGGCCGTCGCACCAAACGTGCTCAACCGCCAAAGTTCCTGGATTAAGCAAAAGCAAATCGGCTGCGTACCCCTTTTCAACTAAGCCCAAAGGAGCACTAGTTATAGCATTCGGCTTATCTACTCCAAGCGCGCGAGCAGGAACAATAGTCGCAGCAGCAATCGCCTCTGGTAATCCGATTCCAAGCTCTTTAACGGCGCGCTTAATAGCAACTTCTAGAATCAAAGTAGATCCCGCAATAGCGCCATTAGAAACAAGCCTTGCGTGGCCGCCCGTAACTGTAACGTCTAAAGCGCCAAGCTTATAAGCGCCATCTGCGCATCCTGTTGCAGCCATAGCATCCGTTACAAACGCAATCCTTCCAACCGCTGCCTTAAACGCCATTCGCAAAACGGGGTTTTCAACGTGGAAACCGTCGTTAATTAGCTCAATCGTTACGCGCGAATCCTCCAAGGCTGCAGGGATTGGACCTGGCTTGCGGTGATGAATGCCGTTCATAGCGTTAAACATGTGAGTCATAAGCGTAGAGCCAGCGTTAAAAGCCGCGCGCGCGGTTTTATAATCCGCGTCGCAATGCCCAACTGCTGGGATCACGCCAGCTTCTACAAAACGCTTAATCGCCTCCATGCCGTGTTCGCGCTCTGGAGCCAAAGTAATCTGGCGCAAAGTGCCATCCGCCGCCTCAAGCAACGCCTCAACGCGCTCGGGAGTAGGATCCACTAGGCAATTAGGGTCGTGAGCGCCTTTTCTAGACAGCGCCAAGAACGGCCCCTCTAAGTGAGATCCAAGCACATCTGGTCGCGTTTGCATAACGCGCTTAACAGTACGCAAATTCTCTTGCATTACGTCAAGAGGATTTGTAATCAAGCTAAGAACTTGCCTAGTTGTTCCATGAAGCATGTGATACGCGCGCGCAATGGCAATCCCTTCAGCACCGTCGTCAAACGAATGCTCCCATGCTCCGTGAGCGTGCAAATCAATGTAGCCTGGCGCAGCAAAACAGCCACGCCCGTCTACAACGCTTAAGTCAGATGCGCGCAATCCGCAAGCATTAATCGCAAGCGCAAGATCCTCATCTAAAATGCCAGTTTCTAGAATCACGCCATCTTTAACCAAAATCCAAGCGTTAGGAACAATTCCGCGCGCGTCTACAACGCTCACGTTGCGCACTACAAAATTGCGCCCCTCACTTGATTTTAGTAAATCATCAATCTTCTTTACGGCGTCTAAATATGCATTTTTTGACATTTCACTCACCTGCGATTGTGCTTTTGAAGTTTGTGCTTTTGAATACGTTACTTAATTTTAGACTTGAGTATCAGATTCCCTGCCAAGATGGCTTATTTGCGTACACCCAACGATAGTAGTCTGCCAGCTTAAGCTTGCTTGCTGCGTCTTCGTCTACAATCACAGTTGCGTGCGGATGCATTTGAAGCGCGGAAGCTGGGCATAGCGAGCTTACTCCGCCTTCTAGCGTTGCTGCCACTGCATCTGCCTTATTTGAGCCAAACGCAAGAAGAACAAGATGCTTAGCGCGCAAAATCGTTCCAATTCCTTGCGTTATGCAATGAGTTGGAACCTGGTTAATATCTCCGTCGAAGAATCTGCGATTATCTACACGAGTCTGCTCGGTTAAGGTTTTTACGCGCGTTCCAGACGCAAGCGAAGAGCCTGGCTCATTGAATCCAACGTGGCCGTCGGAGCCAATTCCCAAGATTTGCACGTCAATTCCGCCAGCGGCAGCAATAGCAGCATCGTAGTCGGCTCCAGCGTGCGCAATCTTGCTGCCTTCGCTTAATGGCGCTCCGTTAAGAACATCTCCTGGAACGTGCACTAAATCTGGGTTTAGGCCGATTAAGTCTGTTACAGTTCTGCGGATTGTGCTGTGGTAGGACTGCTCGTGCTCTAACGGCAATCCAATGTATTCGTCAAGAGCAAATCCGCGCACGCGACTTACGTCAACATTATTTTCTTTAACAATCTTTGCAAGATGCTCGTAGGCCTTTAATGGGCTAGATCCCGTAGCTAAGCCAAGTACTGCGTCTGGCTTGCGACTAATCAAATCTACAACTGCTTTTGCGTAGAGCTCGCCAGCTTCATCTTGATCTTTTACAATAATAACTTCTGCCATCTTTGCTTCTCCTTTAAAGCTTTAATTAGCATAATTAGCAATTTTTAAGCAACATTAATCAGTAATTGTAAGCAATTATTAGCATTTATTAGCATTGCGGCATACGAATTAACGCACACCGCAACGCTATTTACTTACTATGCCAATAAATAAACGAATTATTTAAGTGATTTATCTAATAAATTATTAATCTAATAAAAACCGCTTAAGACGTTACTTTGTGGAATCGCTCACTTCTTGCGGAGTCTTTGCCAAAGTCAAGCCAACTTCCTTAAGAACGCCAGCAACGGCTTCAACGTTTTCTCCCTTAAGTGGGCAAACTGGGTCTGGCATCTGATTTGTGTCAAACACGCCAAGCAACGCCATTGCAGTCTTAAACGCTCCAACGCCAGCGCCAAAGCCAGCCACGCCGCTAGGAACAGTAACGATTCGCATCAAAGCAGCAAGCCAATCCTGCTCCTTCTTAACCGTTGCCCAATCGCCAGCCTGAGCAGCCTTCCACATGCGCACGTAGCCAGTGGCCTCAACGTTTGCAAG
>QWCD01028015.1_pt1 | contig 17998 bp, 15 predicted proteins | sample 1972461 | NCBI WGS metagenome assembly QWCD01 (sample SAMN09866717, study PRJNA288562) | Human vaginal metagenome isolate term4_vaginal, whole genome shotgun... | isolation source: vagina | host: Homo sapiens | place: USA: California | reverse complement strand
GAAATGGCTAAAAAGGCCGTTGATACAAATAAGCTTATGCCCGTTTACGTTGAATTGCTTCTGGCGAAAAAAAGAAACCCCCATCTTGAAGAGGTGTATAGGCAACTTGAGCACACGACGTTTGAATTGTTCAAGGCCCAAAACATCGAAGCAGAAACGCTCAATATCGCTCCAAATCGAGTTGCATTCATGATTTTTTTTGTAAATGCAATTATTCTTTCTGCAAACGTACTGAAAGCACACGAGCTTGTACAAGACAATCAAGACCTTATAAAGGACATCATTTTACGCATTCTGGAGCAGAGCGATTCTGAAAACAGCACATCACAAGCAGAACGTGCGAACGCACCGCACTCGCGCGAGGCGCGCGCGGATGAAAGCAAGCCCCACGCGCCGCACCCGCACACAAGGTCGCAGCACCATACAACGCCTTCCCCATCAAGAAAGGAACGCTTATGAACACCTACCGAAAACTGTTCGCCTACATTCCCCAGCTTAAAGGCTTGGCGATACTGGCAGTTATTATATCGGGCGCATCGTGCATCCTTATTACGGGCGGATACTATACCATCTATCGTTTTTTGCACGCGCTTATCGTTACCAGCAACCTGCAAAGCGCGCAAAGTTTTGCGTTCGTGATTATGCTGTTATTGCTGGCAGGAAGTATATTTCGAGGCATTTCTGGACTCATAGCGCATAACGTGGGCTTCAGCTTAGAAACTGCGCTGCGAAAACGCGGCGTTGAAGGGCTGAACACAGCAAGCTTCCGGTTTTTTGATACCCATTCATCAGGCAGTATTCGTAAAACCATCGACGACAACGCGGCGCTTACCCACACCATAGTGGCGCATATTATCCCCGATGGCACGAGAGCATTCCTGATGCCCATTTTTATCATTATAGTAAGTTTCTTGGTAAACATACGCGTTGGATTATGCGTTACCATCCTTACGCTTGTTACGGGAGCTATCCTGGCAAGCATGATGGGCGGTAACCAATTCATGAAAGTATATCAGGACGCACTGGACAAACTATCTGCGGAAACAGTTGAATATATTCGCGGAATTGCCGTCATTAAAATTTTCGGCGTGTCAATCAGTTCGATGAAAAAGCTATTCACGCTTATTCAAACTTACTCCGATTACGCGTATCAGTATTCGAAGCATTGTAAAAAAAGTTACGTTTTATATCAGTTCCTGTTCTTTGGCGTGGCGGCAATTCTTGTTATCCCGATTGTATTTTTCCTGCCTAAACTGGGAAGCCCTTCTATCCTTGCGCTCGATTTAATGATGGTGCTGTTCTTGTCGGGCTTGATGTTTGCCGCATTCATGGGCGTTATGTACATTGGCATGTTTGCGTTCCAAGGCAACTACGCGGTTGATTCGCTTGAAGCGCTGTACAAACAAATGGCTGATGAATCCATGCATTTTGGAAACGAAACGCATTTTGCGCACCACTCCATCGAGTTTAAGGACGTGTCATTTTCCTACGGCGACAAACACGTTCTTCAAAATTTGTCGTTCACGCTTGAGGAAAACAAGATATATGCGCTGGTGGGTGAATCGGGCTCGGGCAAGTCGACCATTGCGAAGCTTATTTGCGCGTACTACCCGCTTGATTCAGGCGCGCTGCTCATTGGCGGAAAACCACTTTCCTCCTACACGCAAGAGGCGCTTATTCGCGAAATTGCCTTCGTGTTTCAGGACGCCAAACTGTTCAATGACACGCTTTTCAACAACGTTCACTGTGCTAAGCGCGACGCATCGCATGAAGAAGTAATGGCGGCGCTGTCGGCAGCAGGGCTTGATAGCGTCATCAACAAGCTGGAGAAACGCGAGAATACGCTTATTGGAACGAAAGGCGTGTACCTGTCGGGTGGCGAAACGCAGCGCGTTGCTATTGCGCGCGCCATCTTGAAAAACGCACCCATCGTCATTATGGATGAAGCGTCGGCTTCTGTTGACGCCGATAACGAATACGAACTGCAAAAAGCGTTCAAACAGCTGATGCGCGGTAAAACGGTGATCATGATTGCGCATCGCTTGTCATCCATCACGGGCGTTGACGAAATTTTGCTTGCTGAGCAGGGGAAAATCGTGGAACGCGGCTCGCACGCGCAGCTTATCGCGCAAAACGGAAAGTATAAGCGGCTTTACACACTCTATACTCAGGCGAACGAATGGAGAGTAAGCAATGAATAAGTTTCTGAAACGCAGCTTCGCCCTAACTGACCAGGGAGTTCACGGCGCTCTGAAGGCGGGCATGTTCAGCTTCTTGGTATTTGTTATAACGATGTGCCCAGCAATGTTACTGTTGCTGTTGGTTGATCAACTGCTGCTACAACACGTGCACGACACGCTTACCTACGTGCTGTTTTCGCTGATCACGCTTATTGTAATGGCCGTTTTGCTAAGCTTTGAATACGAATCACAATACAACGAAACCTACAAGGAAGCAGCGAACTTGCGCATCGAAATTGCGCAGAAGCTCTCACAGCTTGAGATGTCGTATTTTTCGAAGCACGACCTTGCCGATCTTGCGCAAAGCATTATGGCCGATGTGGCGGCAATCGAGCACGCAGGCAGTCACGCCATTCCCACAGCGATTGGGTTTTGCCTGTTCTTGCCCGTAATTACGATACTGATGCTTATTGGCAACTGGAAAATGGCGCTGCTTGCTATTGTGCCAACCTTGGTGTCGTTTGGGCTGATTGTGCTGGGGAAAAACTACGCACGCGCGCAGTTCAACAAACATTACGTGCGCCTGCGCGAAAACTCGCAAGCGTTTCAAGAGCGCATCGAGATGTCGAAAGAAATTATCGCGTTCAACTTAACCGAGCACGTCAAAAGCAGTTTATACGCGCGGCTTGAAGATACGCAGCGCGTACACTGGAAAAGCGAACGCAATGCCGCGTTCCTGTTAATGGGCTCGGGAATTTTTGGTCACTTCTCGCTTGCATTTACGATTGTCGGCGGCATTTTCCTTATGCAAACGGGAGAAATTTCGATATTGTACCTGATAGGCTACGTGCTTGCTGCCATGAAAATCAAAGAAGTGGTCGATGCGAACATGGAGTTTTTCATGGAAATTTTCTACATCAATTCGGCAGTGGAACGCATCAACGAAATTCGCAATGCAAAAGCGCTCAGCGGGCGCGATGTGAACTTTTCAAGCTTCGACATAAGCATCGAGCACCTGAATTTTTCTTACGATGCCAACAAACCGGTGCTTAAAGACGTTTGCTTTACAGTGCCGCAAGGCAGCGTGTGCGCGCTGGTTGGAGAATCAGGATGCGGCAAAACAACACTCTTGCACCTGATAGCGCGCCTGTACGACTTCGATTCGGGCAGCATTTCCATTGGCGGCGTGAACATTAAAGACGCGTCAGCCGAAAGTTTGTATCGCAACGTATCGATTGTGTTTCAAGATGTCGTGCTGTTCAACACAAGCGTTCTTGAAAATATTCGCATTGGGCGTGAAGGCGCAAGCGATGAGGAAGTAAAGCGTGCCGCGCAGCTTGCGCAGTGCGACTTTATTGACAACCTGCCCGAGGGTTTTGATACGCTCATCGGGGAAAATGGCCAGCAACTTTCGGGTGGTGAACGCCAGCGTATCTCCATTGCGCGCGCGTTTTTGAAAAATGCACCAATTCTGATTTTGGACGAAATTGCGTCAAGCTTAGATGTTGACAACGAGCGAAAAATTCAAGAATCGCTGAATGAGCTGATGAAAAACAAGACAGTCATCATTATTTCGCATCGCATGAAGTCAATTCAGAACGCAGCGCGCATTGTGGTGCTGAAAGAGGGTCGCGTGGAAGCGTGCGGCACGCATAGCGAGCTGCTTCGTTCCAGTTCAAGCTACCAAAAGCTGATCGAGAAAACACAGGCAGCAGATGAGTTCGTGTATTGAGGCGGCGCAAAGATGGGGCGGGAGCGGCGTAACGGCACCACGGCATCACGACACCGCGGCACCACATCATTACGGGACCACGACCCCACACGAGACAGATAAGTTCGCGTCATTCATAGAGTAAGGAGATTAGGATGAAACAACAAAACACCACGTCAAATCAGCGTTCTTCACTTATGCTGAAAGATTTAGTTCTTATTGGTATTTTCGATGTGATTTACCTTGTCATTATCATGGCATGCGACTGTATGGGGATTGTGCCGATTTTGTATTTGATCTACCCCATCATTGCCGCCATTATTGCTGGGCCATTGGTGCTGCTATTTATGGCAAAAGAACAAAAAGCGTTTGCGTTTTTGATTTTTGGCATCATACCGCCCGCTCTCACGTTCTTGCTGGGCAACACGTACGTTGTTTTGGTGATTGTCATTATCACGACCCTTCTTGCCGAAGTGCTGCGCAAAATTGGCAACTACTCCAGCTTCACCTGGAACACACTGGCGTATGCAGTGTATTCGCTGTGGATACCTGGCGTATTAAGCCAGATGATTTTTGTGCGTGAGCGTTTTCTTGAACTGTGTAAGCCGATGGGAGATGCTTATATAGCGCAGCTTGTTCAAATTCTTACATGGCAAAGCATGATTTTAGTAACTATCGGGTCAATCGTGGGAGCGATTATCGGGGCGCTTATCGGTAAAAAACTCTTAAAGAAGCACTTTCTAAAAGCCGGAATTGTTGCATAAAATGGCTGTTCACATGCGTATATCAACCAAGAACGAAAGCATCAGCGCCCCGTCGTGCGAAGCGAACGCACAAGTAGCCGCAGATGATACCGAACGCGCGAATATACAAGCATCCGCACATGAAACCGTGCAATCAGCCGCAGAAATCGTCCGTTCATTTTGCGGTTTGCAGGCCCGTCCGTTCAACCCGAACCCCATCAGCAAATGCGTGGTGCTGGTGCTGGCAGGGCTGTGCGTCTTTAAGCACCTCCCTACCGAAATTCCGCTGTTTATTACGCTGCTGGCATTTCTGTATCTGAACGACTACCGCGCAACCGTGCTAAAAGCGCTGATCGTATACACGCTGCTTAGTTTTGTACCGAATTTTGACGCGCTTTCGAGTCTGCCTGATGTGCTGAAGATATTCTTGTGTTTCGCCTTGGTGATGAAATTGTTCATGCTGCCGTATTTAGCAGGAAAGTTCCTGGTGAAAGGTTCAAGCGTGAGCGCCATCCTGTCCTCGCTTTACCTGCTGAAAGTACCGCAATGCGTCTCAATTCCCCTGGCGGTGATGTTTCGCTTTTTCCCGGCGTTCAAAGAAGAAAGTGCCGCCATTACCACCGCTATGCGCATTCGCAACATTTCTAAACGCCACCCAGCACGCTATTTAGAATACGTATTCGTGCCGCTGATGATTGTGTCGTGCAATCTCGCTGACGACATTACCAAAGCCGCAGAGTGCAAAGCCATATCCAACCCCGGCACCAAAACGCGCTACACCACCATTCGCTTTCGCGTTGTTGATTTTTTGTATATGGGCATTGTTGCGGCACTAATTGCAGGAGGAATTGCATGCTTACACTGCGCAATCTAAGCGTGTTTTACGATGAAAACCAGGTGATTCATGCTATCAACCTTAACGTATCGCCAGGTGAATGCGTTGTTTTGACAGGCGAAAGCGGAAGCGGAAAATCGAGCATCATAAATGCCATAAACGGATTGGGCGCGCGCTACGGTAACGCGCGCATCGAAGGCACCATCGCCCTTGATGGCGACGAGCTTGCTCAAAAGCAAATATATGAAATTGCAATGCTTGCGTCGTCGGTGTTTCAAAATCCCAAAACGCATTTTTTCAACGTCGATACAACGCAAGAGCTGCTGTTTTTCCTGGAAAACACCGGAGTGCCTAAAAAGGATATGCAGGAGCGGTTGCAAGAGTTACTTTCTCTTTTTCCGATTGCTCACATGCTTAACAGAAGCATTTTTGAGCTGTCGGGCGGAGAAAAGCAAATTCTATGCCTGGCCAGCGCTTATATTTCAGGTTGCAAACTGATACTGCTTGATGAGCCTACATCAAATTTAGACCATACCTATATTGAAATACTTGCTAATATGCTTCGGCGTTTAAAAGAGCGGGGCATTACGTTGCTTATTGCTGAGCATCGCTTGTATTACCTACGCGAAATACTTGATAGGCTTATTCATATTGAAAAGGGAGAAATAAAACACTGTTATACACAAAGTGAATTTATTCGCTTGAGTACAGATGAGTTGCATGCGCTTGGACTGCGAAGCAATGTTGACGAGGCACTCTCGTTGTCTGAATTGCCACCATACACAATAGAAAATTGTCCAACACTACGTATAGACAATCTCAAATTAAGCATTGCAAAGCAATGCAATCTTCATGTAAGCAATCTTGCCTTTCATACGAACTATATTTATGGCATTGTTGGAAAAAATGGTTGTGGTAAATCAAGCTTTATTAAAAGCCTTATTGGCGTTATGAAACAATCAAAAGAAACAGTGTTTTACCAGGATAAACAGTGCAATAAACGAAAGAGGATTTCGCTATCATCACTAGTAATGCAAGATGTAAACAGCCAGCTTTTTAGCGAATCAGTTGAACATGAGCTCACACTTACGCAAAAAAACATATCGGAAGCTTCCCTAGACTCTATATTAGAGCAACTTAACATCCGTGAATTCAAAAATGTGCATCCCATGAGTTTATCTGGGGGTCAAAAACAGCGTGTTGCTATTGCTACTAGCATGGTTGATGGAGCGGCGCTCATGTATTTTGATGAACCAACCAGTGGCATGGATTATAAAAACATGCTTGCCATATCGCACTGCATTCAATCGCTTAAAAACCAAAAACGCATTATTTTTATTGTTTCGCATGATGTGGAATTTATTAATATCACGTGCGATTATATTCTAAATATAGAGCGTTTCTCTACACGATATTTGCAGTGAAACTATATCGGAGGAATAAAAGAACTCGGGGAGCGTTACAAGCAAAATAATGAAATAAAAGATGGTGTATTAAACGCACTTGTTGACTGTTAAAACTTTTATTCGTAAGTCTAATTAAGATAGATTATTCACTAACAAGAGGTTGTCCAAGTGGCTGATAGTAGGAAGTTTATGATAAGCATAAAGCAGATCTCGAGCTCAAAACAGACGGATGTGCTCACTATGTTGTGCATTGCTTGAATGGAAAAGCTGTAGTGAAGTAGCGACTTTAGGCTTGCTCCTTGCGGTGTTTGAGCGTGTTTTATTTTTTTAATCTTGCGTATAAGTGTAATTTTCTAATATTAATATACATTGTTAATGCAATGCCAATGCAATGTTGTATAATCATCGCAAGAAATAAGGGGTGATTGTATGGCGAAAACAGCTAACTTGTATACTCGTATTGATCCAGAGTTAAAAGAGCAGGCAGAGTATATATTGAATTCTTTGGGTCTTCCTCCTTCGAGTGCTATTACCATGTTTTATAAGCAGGTTGTTTTACAGCAGGGGCTTCCTTTTGATGTGAAATTGGGTTATAGAGAGCCGCGTGATGTGAGTTCTATGACTCAAGGTGAGTTGAATGATGAGTTGGAAAAGGGTTATAAGTCTGTTTTATCTGGTGATGTGAAGCCTGCGGATAAGGTTTTTGAGTCCTTGCATAAGGCATAGGGTTCGTGTCGTGTGATAATTCTCTTATTTTTTATTTTGTTTTTGAAGAAAGGCATGAGGTTGTGGTTTCTCGTGTGCTTTATGGGAAAAGAGATATTGAGAAAGTTATAAATGGCAATTAAACCCTTTAACGATAGAAAGTGGTTATCGTTAAAAAGTGCACCCAGTATCCATAGTGTGCACTCAAAAAAGTGTAGCTATACTAGGAGTTTTCTCAATCCACGTGGCGTAGTATTGAAGTAATAAAAAATGTAATGTACGTGCAAGTCCAGCTACTACCCAATTGCCGAGGAGACTCTTGTAATATCAATAAATCAATAGCAGGGGCGATAAGCGCGATAGCGATGGTTTTACAAACTCCTAAGTTTTCGAGTGTTTTTTGATTGACAACAATCGAGTAAAGAAGAATTTTTGTTAAACCAAGTGCATGAGCTATAACAATGAGTAAAAAGGGTGAGTCATAAACAATTTCCCAATCGAGTGATTTAAGAGAATTGATAATAAGTCCTAAAAGAGGGAGTAATAATGAAAAAAGGAATAATCGTATAGCTTGATATACAGATTTCTTCATAACTAACCTCCTTAAATTTATATAGTCAAGTGGATGCCTACTGTCATAGACAGACTATTTTTCACTTATTTTACGTTAATTTATCTTACTTAGAAAGTTGGGATAATCATATCCGATTAAAATCTAGCGGTCATGTGCAGACAGGACTTAAAGAACTGGATAAATACGGCATTGATTATCATATCGTGAAAACAATCCCAATGGGGTGAGGGTTGGATATGTGCCGAATTATAAGGCACCGAAAAAGAAGAATGGTGTTAATCAAGCGTGGTTTTCGGCTAGCTGGTAAGCAAGGACATGGTCTTTTGGTTACAACGTTTAGGTTTTCGCAGAAAGCTAAAGATTACGCTGACAATCAGCATATTATTTTGGTTGATGGTGTGAAGCTTGCAAATCTTATGATTAAGCATAATTTTTGTGTTTCAACAAGAAAAACGTTTGAGATTAAAACGATTGATACTGATGCTTTGCTTGAATATCAAGATGAATAGTGTTTTTGTGTAAGTTTTGTGCTTTGATTTTGTTGGTTTTTAGTTTGTTGCTGAGTTTTTTGAGATTTTAGATGCGATTTTGCTGTTTTATCAGTTATAACTTATAAATTATCGATTTTGCCATTAAATTTCACTTATAAGCGATGAGTGCGATGAAAAGTCTTGGTTCTGGTTCTGGTTCTGGTTGTGGTTGTGGGTATTGGTTAAGTGAAAATCGTCTTAGAAAAAATTTTTATATGAGATTGAAAACGATATAAAATAAGTGGTTTTAACATATTGTAAGTAATACCCACTAATTTCGGAGTGGGGAAATCCTCCACCAAAATGTTATACTTTTTATAGTGTAAGTAGGGTGAAAGAAAGTAAATATGAGGGAGGTGAAAAAATGAATAAGGCTAAGATGGTATTGCAGAATACAGATATTAGAAAAGATAATCATCAGTTTGATGATATTGTTAAGATTGTCGAAAGTGCAAAGGATCGCGCTTATAGAAAAGTTAATGAAGAATTAATCTTGATGTATCAGGAAGTGGGAAAGTATATAAGCGAGAAAAGTAAAGAAGCAGCTTACGGATCAAATTTTGTGGAAAATGTTGCTGATTTTTTCTCTGAAAATTATCCTGATTTAAAAGGATTTACCCGTAGGGGACTTTATAGAATGAAGCAATTCTATGAGATATATAAGGATGATGAAAAAGTGTCAACGTTGTTGACACAATTGAGCTGGTCTAATCATTTGAAAATAATATCTGGATCTAAGAGTAAAGAAGAAAGAGAATTCTACATTAACTTAGCTATTAACGAGAATCTAACTCACCGAGAGTTGGTAAGGCAGATGGACAGTGGCTATTATGAGCGTTATATGCTTTCAAATAGTAATAATTTGCCTGCTATACAAAGGGTAAAACAAGAGACGCATAATTTGTTTATGGACAGTTATGTTTTAGAATTTATCGATGCTCCCGAGCTTGGTAATGAAAGAGAATTTCAGAAGTCAATCCTAGAGAATTTGAAGAACTTTATTTTAGAGATTGGGAAAGATTTTTCCTTTATAGGTAATGAGTATAGGGTACAGGTTGGCAATCATGATTACTATATAGATTTGCTTTTCTATCATAGGGGATTATCTTGTTTAGTTGCATTTGAATTAAAAATTGGAGAGTTTAAACCGGAATATATCGGGAAAATGAGCCTCTATTTAGAAGCACTGGATAGAGAAGTAAAGAAACAAACTGAAAATCCAAGCGTAGGAGTAATCCTTTGTGCTTCAAAAGATGATGAGGTAGTAGAGTTTGCATTAAGTAGAAGTCTTTCGCCTACAATGGTATCTGAGTATACATTAAAACTGATAGATAAGAATTTGTTGCAACGAAAATTAAAAGAATATATAGATATTGCGGAAGAAACAAACGAATAAAATTTAATAAATATAATGCGTAAAAGGTGATTAGAGTAAAATCTAACCGCCTTTTTGTATTTTGAAGCTGTTTGTTTTCTGCTAGTGGATTTGAAGCATTTGGGATTTGTTAATAATGGCAAGCCTTTTAACGATTACCTTTTTCTATCGTAAAAAGTGCACCCACTATACATAGTGTGCACTTGAAAAATAAAAAAATTTTTCTTTAATAAAGCTTGTATGTATGGTTTTTTTTTTAATAGTAATACTATTAAAACTAAACAGACTATTATGGATTCTAATTTTAATAGAATTGCATTCTTATTAGAGTTGCATATTAAGAATAAGGAGAACTTATGAAATTAATTAGACCAGATAGTAAATATATCCAAGGTTATATAGAAGCAAATGAAGAAGATGAAATTTTTAGGCCGAATGCAGAGAGACGTTTTAGAAATTATGAGACAATTATAGAGAGTTCTTATAATATTGAACATGGTATAAATTTGCCTGAAAATTATGTTAAAGCTACTACGTTTTGGCTGATAGATAATGAAAAATTTATTGGTGAAATTAATATTAGGCATGAATTAAATTCTTTTTTAATTAACTATGGTGGTCACATAGGGTACGAAGTTAGGCAATCTGAATGTATGAAGGGCTATGGAACAAAAATGCTTTCTATGGCACTTACATATTGCAAAGAGACTTTGAATCTGCATAAGGTTTTGATTACATGCGATGATGACAATATCGGGTCAATAAAGGTTATAGAAAATAATGGTGGAATTTTGGAAAACAAAGTGAAAAATAGCTTATCAAGGGGAAATGTTACAACAAGAAGGTATTGGATTACTCTATAGAAGTAGATGTACTACCCGCGCTCTCGACCCGCGCTGAGAACGCCTGCTTGATGTCAAAAGCTGATTAGGTTGGTGCATGTTAGGCTTCCATCCTTGCTACATATTAAATAAATCAGCATGACTGCCTGTACGAGACGCAACGAGTATAAGCTCGTCTTCGTGAATGGCATAAATCAAAAGCCAGTCTGGTTGGATGTGGCATTCTCTAAACCCTTGGTAAGATCCAGTAAGAGCGTGGTCTTTGTGCTTTAGGTCTAGTGTTTCCCCAGCACAGAGTTTGTCAAGCACCTCTTGAAGTGAAGATATATCAAGGCCTCGCTTTTTAATCCGCTTGTAGTCCTTGCGAAACTTAGAAGTTGCTTGAAGTTTAAGCATATAACCTAACCCTCTGCGTTGAGAGCTTTCAAAAGCTCATCTGTGGTGTTATAGGATGTTGCTTGAATTTTACCTGACATGATATTGCGTGCTTCTTGCATAGCAGCCAGTGTTTCGGCATTATACTTTGGGACTTCTACTTTAAATGGAAGGCCACCGCGCAAAATGCACTGGCGCAAGAAAATGTTTACGGCACTTGACATATCGATGCCGAGTTCGCTAAACAGTTCATTTGCGTCTTTTTTGACAGTACTATCAATACGAATTTGAGTAGGACTTGTTGCCATAGTATCAGCTCCTTTTAATACGATTATGATACGAACGGTATACGTTGTCAAGCGATAAACAGATGAAATTTCTATTTCTTGTGCTACATACGAGATATGTGCCGAGTGCCAAACTATCCTGCTTTTTGTCCGCGCCGCCCTGTAATGTTCTGCTAAGTTCTGGAATCAACGGCAAACTAAATCTTTATCCATGCTGACCACTCAATCCGTATTGTATAGCGTGCAGGTGTTATCCCAGACGATATACAAGCTATCCTATAACAGCTATACTATACAAACGAGTTTAATTGACTGCATGAAAGTCAACAGGTAGACATACCAAGAATGTGGGAACTCTATGGCAAAGAAATTGCGTCTTAAAGATATTGCCGAGCAAGCTGGCGTTTCTATTACGGTGGTTTCGCTGCTCCTTAACGGCCGCGATGTTCGAGTAAGCGATGAAAAACGTCGTCTTATTTTAGACATTGCGCGGCAAAATCACTACAAACCCAATCAAATTGCACGGAGTTTGGTTACTCAACGTTCACACACCTTGGGTTTGATCGTTCCTAATATTGAGAGCCGATTTTTTTCGTCGTTTGCTAAGCATCTTGAACTTAAGTGCCGTGAAAACGGCTATGCCTTATTTATCACCAATTCAGATGAAAGTTCTACGCATGATAGCGAGCTTGTTTCGCTTTTGATCCAGCGCGGAGTAGATGGCATTTTTATTATTTCTTCTGATGAGCTATCTGCTACCGAAGAGTTTAAGCAAACGCTTTTGCACTTAAGCGTTCCTTACGTTATGGTTGACCGTACTATTGCTGGTCTTGCGTGCGATAAAGTGTATTTCAATAATGAATTAGGTGGTTATCTTGCTACGCATTACTTGCTTGCTCATAATCACCGACGCATTGCAGCGCTTATTAACGCAGATTCCCTAACGGGTCAAAGGCGCCTTAATGGCTATAAGCGCGCGTTGCAAGAATATGGCGTTGCTTTTGATGATTCTTTGATTTTACCAAGTAGATATTATATTGAAGATGCGTACAATGCTTCTCATGCGCTGGCACATCTTGGCGCAACTGCTGTTTTTGCAAGTAGTGATAACATTGCTTTAGGGCTTCTTCGCTACTTATATCAAACAAACTTGCGAGTTCCGCGCGATTATTCGGTTGTAAGTTACGACAACTCTGCAGCTGACGCGCTGTTTGAGCCTGCCTTAACTTCTGTTGAGCAAAACGTTTCTGAACTAGCTCAAGCGTCGTTTGATACCATGCTTAAACGGGTGTGTGTTGCCAAACACGATAAGAGCGACGTATGCGATGAAGCCAACGCATGCGATGAGGACGCCGCACGTGCTCCTTTTGATATTATGCTTAATCCCGTGTTGGTAGAAAAAGCAAGTGTTCAAAATTTGTAGCAGCCGCCTTTGTTATGAGACGTATGTGAGAACTTCTCATCTTGGTTTGCTAATACGTATAATATTTCTTATATATCCATACGTTGCAATGCGCTGCGGTTGTGACGTCTAACAGCTGCGGTTTTACGTCTGTCGTGTGCTGTTTTGTGTAGCGCATTTGCAGGCTGATGCTTAGCATTTGCTGATTGATGCCTACTATCAGCGCCTTTGCGCGCGGTGTTTGTTGCAAGGCGTCTATTTTTGTGAGTAGAATTTTAAGTTTTTGCTTAAAACGTATGGTGCTAAAAGCGTTTGTTGCTGCAAAAGGAGGGGAAAGATTTGACTCAGCCCGTGCTTGGAACACCTTGGCATAAGCTGCTCGGCATACGCGAGCAGACGTGTTCGTCGTCGCAAACCATAGCGTCACTTGACGCGTATTGGCGATGCGCAAATTATATAAGTGCAGGTCAAATCTATCTTTTCAGCAATCCTTTGATGAAGGGCGGCTTAAGCCCACGCGACATAAAGCATAGGCTTATGGGGCATTGGGGAACCATTCCCGGGCTTAATTTCTTGTATGCGCACATCAATCGGCTTATTCGTGATCATGGTCAAAACACGGTTGTACTTATGGGGCCAGGTCATGGCGGACCTGCAGGAAATGCGGAGGCATTTATCGACGGTAGTCTGTCGGCAGTGTATCCTGATATTCCTCAAAATGAACTTGGTTTGGAGCGGCTTTGTCGTACGTATTCATTTCCTTTGGGCTTTCCTTCTAACCATGGTCCGCATACGCCAGGCTCAATTCACGAAGGGGGAGAGCTCGGCTATGTTCTTTCTCACGCGTATGGTGCTGTTTTGGATAATCCATCGCTGTTGGCAATTCCTATTATTGGCGATGGAGAGTGCGAAACAGGTCCTTTAGCTGCAAGTTGGCAAACCAATAAATTTATAAATCCACAAACCGATGGTCTTGTATTGCCAATTGTGCACCTCAATGGATACAAAATTTCAAATCCGTCCATTTTGGCACGTGTTTCACTGCAGGAACGCGATGATTATTTTAAAGGTATGGGATATCGTCCATATACGTTTGTTGCAGGTTTTGATGAAGAAGACGCACTGTCAATTCATAAACGCTTTGTAGCGTTATTTGAAGAAATTTTTGCTGAGCTCTGCTCAATCAAAGAGCGTGCAAAGCAGGGCTTTTACGAGCGGCCAGCATATCCAGTGCTTATTTTTAAAACCCCAAAGGGATGGACGTGTCCAACATATATTGATGGTCAAAAGTTTGAAGACTCTTGGCGTTCTCATCAGGTACCATTTGCCGGGGCAGACGAAACGCTCACGCATTTTGATGATTTTTGTGCGTGGATGGCTTCGTATCGTCCACAAGAGATTTTTGAAAAAGATGGTACCTTATCTAAGCAAGTTACTCGTATTTTGCCACAAGGTGACCTGCGGATAGGTTCCAACCCTTGCGCGGATGCAGGGCGTATTCGTCGCGCGCTTACGCTTCCGTCACTTGATTCCTGCAAAATGGCAGTTGACACATCGCAGCGAGGAACGCTGTGTGCTTCTCCAACGTATGTACTTGGTTTGTATACCGCCAAGCTTTTGCAAAACAATCCACAGATGTTTCGCGTATTTGGCCCCGATGAGATTGCTTCTAATCGTTTTCAGTCAATTTATCGTGCAACTCAAAAACAATGGTATGTGGACAAAGATAAAGACCCCGAAAACGACGGAGAACTTTCGCAAACAGGTAGTGTTATTGAGCAACTTTCCGAGCACCAGTGCGAAGGTTTATTGGAAGGCTATGTGCTTACAGGTCGTCATGGAATTTGGGTGAGCTATGAGGCGTTTGCGCAGATTACAGCCTCTATGATCAGCCAACATATTAAATGGCTTGAAGCACTAAGGCGTGAGGTTTCTTGGCGAAAGCCCATTTCTTCGCTCAATATTTTGCTTACCTCTCACGTTTGGCGTCAGGAACATAACGGCTTTACGCATCAAGATCCAGGTATTGTGGACACGCTTCTCAATAAATCTTGTAATAACGAGCATGTTGTACATATATATTACCCCTGTGACGCCAATCTTTTGTTGGCGGTGGCGCAACAAGCCTACACTGCCACCGATTGCGTCAATGTGATATTTGCAGGAAAGCAGCAAATTCCTGTTTGGCTTACGCTTGACGAAGCGCGTTTGGAACTTGCACGCGGTGTGCTTGAATGGACGTGGGCATCGCATACAGATGAGCATGGTAACTTTGATTTGGTACTTGCAACCTGCGGTGATGTTCCTACTATTGAAACTTTAGCAGCTGCAGATATACTTCGCCGTCAAGGTGTTCATTTTAAGTTTGTGAATGTGCTTAATTTATGCGTGCTTCAAAGGCATGAAGAAAATGATGACGCGCTTACCGACGAGGAATTCACTGAGCTTTTTTCACCTGATAAACCCGTTTTGTTTGCGTTTCACGCGTACGTGGGCACCATATATCGCCTCATATGGGGTCGTCCTCATAGTAGTAATTTTTACGTACACGGCTATCAAGACCTAGGTTCAACAACAACGTTTTTTGACATGCTTCATATGAACCAGATGGATAGATTTGCGCTTGCAGCTCATGCGTTACAAATTCTTAATGCACAAAGAGCGTTGGTTCACGGCTGTGTAAAACCATTATGGGAAACTGCGCGCCAAGAGATTCTTGCACATCGAGAAAAGCTGTATCGTTTTACCCTTGAACATGGTTACGATGACCCTGCAGCTACGTCTTATCCAAGCGTGGCTAAAGATTAGAGCGCGCTGCTTGTTGCGGTTTTCGCTGGCGGTGTTGTCGCTAGCGGTGTTTTAGCTGGCGAGGCGTTAATCGTGATTGATAGCGTTATTCAAACTCGTGCGATAGTACCCATATACCATGCAAGCAAGCGGCAATAACACAAGCATAGCAGGGAAAAATAGTGCGTGAGGAACACACGTTGCCAATACACCGCCAATCATTGGTGCTGTGGCCATACCAATATCAAGACCAATATAAAATGTTGAACTTGCAAGACCTTGTTCGCTTCGAGGAGCAAGCATCATAGCGGTTGATTGGTTTACCGAATAAATAACGCCGTACCCAATTGATAACAAAATCGCGGCAATACTCATAAGAATGTCGTTAGACATAAACGACATCATAAGCAAATATCCTGCCATAGCAACGGTACTAATCCAAAACCAGATACCAAATCTTACCAAATCAAAGTATTTTTTGAATACAACACGTATGATGAGCAACGCAACTGCATATATTATAAAAAATAGACCGCTTGATACTTCAAGTGACGCGTCCGCTACGTATTCAACCAAATCGGCTTGTGTTGCAAAGTAGGGTATAGAAAAACAAATCATAAATAACGTAATAGGAAATGCATCTTTTTGAAGAATCTTAACGTTTTTCCAAGGTGCTTTTGATGAAGTAGAACATGCATTTGTAGAGTCCGCGCAGCTTTTTTGTTGTACAAAAGGATATGCGTGATTGCTTACAAATTGGATAACAATTAGCATGATGAATGCGGCACCAGCTGCTAACATAAGGGCTTCTCGGTAGCCGATAATTTTATAAAAATGGATTCCAACTGCAGGAGCAATTGCCATAGCAAGAGCGTTCATAAGCCCGTAAAAGCCCATGGCCTCGCCCACGTGATTGCGCGGAACAAGAAGACCTAACCATGTAGTCATACATACCGTTGCAAGCACAAAACCCGTACCGTTAATAAGCCTAAAGATAATAAGCCAAACTCCGTTAGGAGCAATACAATAGCCAACGACACCTATAAAAATAAGTACGCCTGCAATACAAGACAGCCGATATTTAGAAAAACGGTCGGTAATGTTTCCGGCTATAGGACGCAAGAAAAGAGAAACTACGCTCATTGATCCGGTAATAATTCCTGCAATAACTGCGCTTACACCAAGGGTAAGGGCGTAGCCATTAATAAGCGGCGTTACCAGCATAGTAGAAAACATAAAGAAAAACGATGCTGCCATAACCAAAATTACATCGCGCGTATAAATGGATTGATGAGTATGGTTTGCGCTCTTAGGTTGTGCAGGTTCTTGGTGAGACTTTACGCTCATAGCCGCCACGGGCTCTTGCTGAGAGTGTGCGTTCATTTCATCTGTAGGTTCTTGCTGAGAGTCTGCGGTGGTGTCATGCGTATGTGCGTGAGCTTGATTGAGCTCACGCGTAAACGTACTCGAAGAGGTTTGTTGAGACAAGCGAGCATCCTTTCGTTAAAAAGTCCTTTACACGGTAAAGGTGCATAGTTAAGAATGCTCTAGTTTGGCGGGTTTAATTCGCACATCATAGATATAACAAAAAAATGCTAGAAAATATGCGTGGTTATGGTTGTTGCATTATGATACCAATAGTATTTATTAAATTCTTCAAATGATTTTATATCTCTAAAATCAGGTCTTTTGTCTTTCATATGGGCACCTTAATAAACTCTAAATTATCAGAATCTGAAAAAACGTGACAGCCTCTTATTTTTTTGTCTCAGATGGTAGCATCGGATCTGACATAATGTGTTTTTCTGCCTGCACCCAATCGTTTTAAGGTTCCATCCTCCACAAGTTTTTTTAAGGCTGATTCCACGGATGAGCTTCCAAGGCTCGGACAGGCTATCATTGCTTCCTGCTTTGTAAATGTCCCGATTTTATTCCGAACAAATTCCTTTACAATATTATAAGATGTGCTTCTAACCCCGCTTTTTTCCGCAATAGTAACTCGCGCCTCAAATTCCCTGTAGCAGGCGAGTATTACACCCAGCATATATTTTATAAAAGGCTTTGGATCGTTCTTTTCTTCATGCCACAGTTTGTCTGCATCTGCCAGAGCCTTGTAATATGACTCTTTTGTATCCGCAATAGCTTTTTCGATACTGACATACTGCCCGACCATATAATCGCTGCGATAAAGCAGGAGCAGCGTAAGAAGTCTGCTCATTCTTCCATTCCCATCATTAAATGGATGA
>QWCD01000290.1_pt1 | contig 18029 bp, 13 predicted proteins | sample 1972461 | NCBI WGS metagenome assembly QWCD01 (sample SAMN09866717, study PRJNA288562) | Human vaginal metagenome isolate term4_vaginal, whole genome shotgun... | isolation source: vagina | host: Homo sapiens | place: USA: California | reverse complement strand
TCTTGCTTGTGCCGATGTTCTCGGCACAGGCATCAGCCCAAGTAGAAACGCCAACAGCAACAATTGACAGTCTTGAAACAGTACCCGAAGAGACACTTCAGGAGACGTATGACAAAGACAGCGATGACGTATTACAAGTTCGGGTGAAGGGATTTCTTGACACCTACCACGCACTCCGAACAACGGGGAATGCTGACTGGATGGCATCGCGAACTCGGGCAAGGGGCGAAGTGAGACTCGAAAAAGGAGCGACTGCTCTCTTTGTCTCACTGAATGCTATTTACAACGGAATACTGAAAGAACGTACAGGCATAGAACTGCGCGAGGCGTATCTGTCATATACCAAAGGCAACCTTGACCTGCGTGTGGGACGGCAAATCGTGATATGGGGAGTGGCAGATGCACTGCGCCTTACCGACTGTGTGTCGCCCATCGACTATACCGAATTTCTCGCCCAAGACTATGATGACATACGTATGCCTGTGAATGGCTTGCGTGCCAAATACACCTTGGGAGTCATTACAGCAGAAGCAGTGTGCAACCCAGTGACTAACTTCGCTGTGATACCTACCGACCTGCGCAATCCGTGGGCAATGCGGTTGCCGAACACCTCCCTCCCCTATTCCATAGACTTAGAAAGCGGAAAACCAGAAAAGCGGTTGAGGAACATGGAATACGGTGGACGCATCACCGTCAACCTCAGCGGTGTGGATTTCTCTGTGAGTGCCTTGCGCACATGGAACAAGTTGCCAGCCCTTCGTATGGTAATGACAACCGACGGAAAGTCACTACACATCGATGGACGCTATCACCGCATGACAATGTTAGGAGCCGACTGTTCGTTACCCATCGGGCAATTCGTCATTCGAGCAGAGGTAGCCAAATACATCAATGAGGCGCAAAATGCTGCAATGGGATGCGAAGTGGAATGCCGCAATGCACTCAACGCGCTCATCGGCATTGATTGGTACCCTGGCAACGACTGGAATGCAAGTCTGCAATATTGCCACAAATACACATCGGGCAACCTCGAAAGGCTGCCTATCTATCGCCATGCTGGGATAGCCACGGCACGTCTCGCCAAAGAACTGCTGCAAAACACAGTGAAAATTTCATCTTTTGCCTATATAGACGTGGCAGATGGCGGCATCTTCAATCGCCTGTCCACCACCTATGCCCTCAACGACCAGACAGCAATCACTATCGGATACGACTATTTTCATGCCGACAGAGGAATGTTCAAGATGTATGGCAAAAACAGCGAGGCGTGGGTTAAACTGAAGTACAGCTTTTAACAACAACCACTACTCTGAGAGCCGCAAGCAGGACAAAACTCAGACAATTGTAAGTTGTTATTTTCCCTTATTGATGATATAAATACCAGCGGCTGCCAACAAGCCAGCCACCAAATACTTGAAATGAAACGTCTCGTTGAGACAGAGGCAGGAGGTCACGGCTCCAACCACGGGGATGAGCGAGTTATAGATGGCCACCTTTCCCACAGGATTGCAGGTCAGCAACTTGTTGTACAAGCCAAAACCCACCGTGCTAATGCCAATGAGCAACACCAAGTACACGCAGCCCAATAGCGTGATGCGTGGCAGTGTGCCATTCCACAACAACCCAGGCACCACCAAGAGCAAGCCGCCAATGGTCAACGCCATTCCTGTGCCCACAAACACGTCGATGCGCTTGCCCAGTCCACGAGTGAGTAAGGAAGCGGCAGCACCACAGAGGGCATTGAGAATAATCATGCCGTCGCCTAACCACGTGAAGTGTCCACTCTCGGCACTTCCCAAATTAAGCGATAGAATACCAGCAAAGCCCACCACACAACCCGTGAGTTTGCGCAGCGTCATGCGGTCGCTCTTAAAGAAAAGACAGGCAAAGATAACCACCGAGAAGACGCTGAGCGAATTGAGAATAGCGGCTCGCGAACCCTCGCTATACGACAGTCCGAAATAGAAAAACGCATAATGCAAGGTGGTGTTCAGAAGGGCAAACAACAGAATGTACCACGAATCTCTCGCCGAGCGCAATTGAAAATCTCGCCCAGTGAGTTGCGCCATAAGCAAGATGATAACGCCCGACAAACTAAACCGAATGCCAGCAAACACCATCTTGCTTCCCGTCATTCCTTGCGTGATGCCAAACTCGGCAAAGCCTAATTTGATGAGCGGATATGCCCAGCCCCATGCCACAGCGGCTGTGAGTGCAAATAGTGAAACCCAAATGGGACGTTGAAAAATACTCTGTGTTGGTGGGTTGCCTCTCATTGTTTGTTCATTCCTCCTTTTTTTGATGCTTCATATTTCCATTCCACCCACGCATTGCGCAGGCGGAATTAAGTTTCGCATCCATGATTAGAGTGTAAAGGTACGATATTTTTCTTAAACACAGACATCTCACCAACGGCTCTATTCCATGATGAGCAAAAATTGTGGGCATGGACGTGATGGATGACGCTTCGCCACAATAATAAGATGACTTAGAATTGTTATATCTTGTCAATGAATTTGAAACAACTACTCACTAATTTTGCCAGCAAACTAATGATTACTAACAAAATCAAGAAAATGAAAGTTATATTCGTTGTACAAGGAGAAGGTCGTGGACACCTCACCCAGGCTTTGGCATTAGAAAAGGCACTGGAAGAAAAAGGACATCAAGTGATTGAAATATTGGTAGGTAAAAGTAAATCGAGACAGCTCCCCGATTTCTTCCTTCAAAGAGCCAAAGCACCCGTGGACACCTTTTGGAGTCCTAACTTTCTCCCTTCGAAGAAGAATCAGCACATCGGTCTGACACGCTCCATGGCATATAATTTCATGAAATCGTCCGACTATCTACAGAGCATTCAACAGCTCTACCAGCACATCCAGTGGAGCGGTGCCGATTTAGTGGTGAACTTCTACGAAATCCTTACCGGACTCACTTATGCGTTTTTGCGCCCCTCCGTACCAGAGGTATGTATTGGACATCAATACATGTTCATGCATCCCCAGTATCGCTTTCCTCATCAACATACGACTGCGCGCTGGCTCATGCTGGCATTCACACGCGCCACTTGTTGGGGAGCAGCACATAAGTTGGCGCTTTCGTTTCGGAAGATGCCCGACTGTGATAAGCAGCATCTCTCCGTAGTTCCCCCACTGTTGCGTGAAGAGGTGCTGGACATCTCTCGTCATCGCGATGACTTCATCACGGGCTACATCATCAATGCGGGCTTCAGCGAGATGGTGAAACAATGGCACCAAGCCCACCCACACGTAAAACTTCATTTCTTTTGGGACAAAGCGGATGCAGACGAGGTGACCAAAATCGATGACACCCTTACATTTCATCGCATTGATGACACCAAATTCTTACACTATTTAGCCAATTGTAGGGCGTACGCCACCACTGGAGGGTTTGAATCGGTTTGCGAAGCCATGTACATGGGCAAACCCGTACTCATGGTTCCTGCCCACATCGAACAAGAGTGTAATGCCCACGAGGCTTCGTTAGAAGGGGCTGGCATTAAAGCCGAAACGTTTGATATCAGTCAGCTCATAGACTTTACCTACGAACATTCTGAAGACGTAGAATTTAGAATGTGGGAAAACACTGCCAAGATGATGATTGTGTCACGATTAGAGGCGGTAGTCGAAAGATCTCTTCATATAGGTCATCGCAGTTGGTCCGTACGCAGAATGTTCTCCCACTCCTAATTACATCGCCACATGTCGCCCTTTTTCAAGGGGAATAGAGACGGGCAAATCTGCAAATAATTTGGGAGGATACATTTGAGCAAGGACGGGGCGAAGCCACAACAGGAATATAGCCCAAGGCAACGCCTTGGGTATGGATGTATAAACTAACTGGCGCGCTGTAAGCGCAAAAGGAGTCAGTAAGTGTCCTCTCTTTCTCCTTCCTTTTGCTCTTGCATAAGGCAAAAGGAGTCAGTAAGCGATGACTTAACAGCCTGAACCGTCAATGTTGCAAGCAGGTGCATCTGACGCATTACTCGAAAGTCCTGCCTCTTCGGGACGGAGCGTAACGGTGCCATCCTCCAAAACAAAACATGGAATGCCTGCCGCTCCACAGCGTTTCGCCTCATCAAAAACGGGATTGGTGTCACGCAAATGCAAAAATTGTTTTAACAACGATACATGTTCGCCAATGTCTATTACTTGGTAACGACTGTCGCCCGCTACCTGACGGTCTACTGCCACACAATCGGGGCAGGATTTCATTCCATAAATCTTAATCATTGGGTGAGTTTTTTAATGAGTTTTTGAGTTCGTGAGTTGATGAGTTATTGAATTCGTAGGTTCATGAGTTCATGAGTTCATGAGCTTTGGAACTTGTGAGTTCATAAGTTTCAAACTAATGCTTGCAAATCTTGGTCTCATCTACCGTAAATTGGTTGGAGGAAGCGGGCATGAACTTTCCACGAGCTTCGAGAAAGTCGACCAATTGTGAGGCTGTCATGCCTTCTGCCGAACAGGTGTGAAAACGTTCCGCTTCGCCAAACTTGTTGATAATTGCCTTTACCAACGCTTCTTTACTTTCATATGTGTTGCCTGCCATCATGTGCAGGACTTCATGTCCATGTGCCATCGTGAGTTTATGAGTTTATGAGTTTATGAGTTTTGAGTTTATGAGTTTTGAGTTGATAAACCTTTTAATGAGAACATCTATACCGCAGGGTACACCGTTTATAAAAGGCAAAAAGGTGTCGCCTACCATAGAGACGCCACCCTTTTATATCTAAAAACTTTCGAGCCTCTTGTCGGATTCGAACCAACGACCCCGAGATTGGTGGGCAAGCTACTCTTATCGCGCCGCTACAACCTAATACCCTTGCTGCGTTCCCACCCTGGGGGATTCAAAGGGAGCTGGCCGTAAAAGACTTGCCCATTTTCTTAGCGAATGCAAAGGTAAGAAAAGGATTTGAATACCGCAAATTTTCTATTATATATTTTTTCAACGGCAATTTCATTTAACAACGGGCATAGAGTCAACCAACAAGTGCAAAATTAGTCAATCATTTTATAAAACTCTTGTTTGGTGTTGAAAACTTGAGTTTTTCACTTCCAATCTGGAGCGCAAAGTGCCGAAGGGTTCTCGTATATTCATTTTTCTTTGTTTGGGAGTACAAATATAACAACAGGAAGAGAGTCTTTTCCTGCCTTTATACCTAATTATTTAGAACAAAATTGATTATTAAGTAGTTATTCTGACAAGTCCCAATTTGGAACATTACCAAAAATCATGTGTTATTTGTTTTCATATATGATTTCTTTTGTTTCATAGTGTCGACTATATATTTTTTCTAATTTTACTATTCGATTATTTTTATCATAAGTAAATACACATGTATATGAAATAATGACGTCAGACATATTGGGCTTGTAAGTATAACTATATTGGGTAATAAGACTATCCTTGACTATAATGTTAATACTAACTACATAGTCAACACTGGCATCAAGATACGTGTAATACTTATTGATATCTTGTATAGAAATCTTTTTTCGCTCCCCTATAGGCTTTGTAAATGATAAGATTTCGCTTGGGTCATAACTTGACAAAATATCAGCAATAATACACGCATCTTTATATATGACCTCGGGATATTTTAGAATTATTCCATAATCAATCAGGCTATAAGATTGATATAAAAATATCTTTTGACATTTGATTTCATCTGCGGACAATTTAACCAATCTACCTCGTTTATTATACACCCCGATTTTTTTTTCGTTTAGAAATAAACTTCTCTCTACCTTACAATCATTGCTTAAAATTTTTACAACAGTTTGTGATTTCAATTCTAAACTATTTAGAATTGAAATCACAGAAAGTATCAATATAGCACAAAATCTCATTACTAATCTTTTATTTAGTTTCTATAACTCATCATCCCTTTTTCCAAAAACATATATTGTCTTCTGATGAAATACTGGAGATAAATATAATATTCGTTTTTTATTTTCAAAACTTATCAGATATTTTTCTTTGAAAGTTTTTTTCTTATAATTTCTCTGCATGATTAGTGTATCCTTATCAAGTGACCATATCCAATATTTTTTTGAACCTATGGGATCTATCTTGATAAGGGTATGATTATTCTTAAAAATAAGTGTAGGACCTCCGTTATTGCCAGTTCCAATCTCCGTATTTTCACGAATATATGATTCACCATTGCGTATGATAGTATCACCATGTAGAATAAGGGTGTACATTAAAGTCCACTTTGAATTTACTAATAGTGAGTCGTTAGCTGAAATTTGCATACTACTCGAAAAAATGTATATAAATAGGAAAAATAATTTATTCAACATGTTTAGGATTCTCCCTCCTCAAAGGTTTATTTAATTCTTTTCTAATTATATTTTCATTATTAATTGCATTACCAGTATCCGCACCAAGAACCTTAGGAGCTGCATGCCCTACTATTTCATGATATAAAATGTTCCTGCAAAATGTCTTAGGCAGGTGGGCGCCTGACAGCCTTCGATGAAGCAGACTGCAAAAAGGGGCGGTACCATGTCGTATGTAAAACTCTTGTATTCCATTGTCATTTGTCTTTCATTTCCTGACAGTTGCTTTGCAAGCATTTATTTATATTTGCCGATACCGGCAAGGATATTGATGTGATTTCCGACTTATCCATAGACCTCCATATTGATGGTTATCAACTATTTAACGTCATCCTTTTCGATTTATTGCTCTCATCTTTTTTGTTCATGCTATTCTTCGTACTTTTGATAATTTCCGTTGAACTGCAATGCGGACATTGAAACTCAACTCCCAATCTGGCGCATAAAGTGCCGATGCGTTCTCGTACATTCATTTTTCTTTGTTTTGGACTACAAATATAACAAAAGGCAGAGAATCATTCCCTGCCTTTACGCCTAATCTTTTAAAAATAACATTGATAACCAGATGATTATTTCAATAACTCCCGATTTGAAGCATTACCCATCTTATTCAATATTTAATTCCGCCAACGGGTAATGTTTTTTTCATTTTCGTAATCCTTTCAAAATAACAGTTCTTTCGCTTACTGGAATTTCTTTACGTCTTTTGGCCATTACCGCATTATCTAAATTTTAAATATGATGTTACGCTCATTCCATCCGTCATTTTATATTTCCCAAAATTGGTAAACTCAATGGTATCAATCTTGTTATCTTTTAATTTTAATATGATCATTGTTATATCACAGTGACTTAACTGCTTCAATGATTGGATATATTGTTTATCTACCCAAAGAGAGCGAACCGCTTCTGGATGTATGACGCACATTACCTTATACTCTGTTAAGGTTTCAAGTGGGATTATTCCCTCTATCCCCACTTTTCTATTTAGCACTTTGATAGGCATACCCACATATATGGGGAGACCAATTAACCTATTTGTCTTCAATATACCCTTGGACAATTGATACGGAGCAGATTTTATTGGTATTTTTTCATAAATAAGAGTATCTGATGAAGATGTGGCATAAAATCTTATTGGAAGATCTTTGTCAAAATTAAGATTGTACCTTGAATATACCTTCCTTGCTCTACTTTTTGATCTTATTGATAATATATTCGCCCCAAAAAATATTGGGTTATCGGATATAACTACCAACGTATCATTAATCCTTAACACAAGATACAACCTGTTTTCTACACTTTTCTGGTAGTATTCTTCGTCTTGGGGCCAAATCCGGATACCATAATATGTTACATTGCTCTGAGAAAAATTAGTTGTTATAGAATCTGTTAGTTCATTATCTTCAGAATTTAGAGGACTACAGATTGGAGACTTTACTTCTTGTGCGTCTGTTGATTCATCATTTTTATAATTCAATGAGACTCTCGAAGAGCCAAGACAACAGCTGCACATAAATACATACAACATCAAAGATAAGGACTTCTTCATTTTTAGAGTGTGTCAAAAGTTAATTAAAGGTCTGTGTTATTGAAAATCTGCACGGGTTGTTTGTTGTCAAAAACATTCATGTTCTTTTGTATCAACCACAAATTGAACCAATTAAACTAATCCAAATGTCACCCCCTTCGTGCTATCTAAATGACTTAACCGGACTATTTACATGGGTTAACCCTGCTAACTACATGACTTAAGGGTGCTAACTCATGTTTACAACGGCATTATTGTAATGGGATAACAGCCCAAAACGCAGGGTTTACCTGAAAAAAGGTTGTCTTTTTTCATGCGGGTGAAATCCATGATGTGCTTTCCCCCTAACCATATTTAGCAACAAGGATGGAGCGGTGAGCCCCATCCTTGTGTGATTTATAAACAGCAGCAAACGCTATTTGCGCAGCGCATCCTTCATCACAACTTCGTAAATCTCGGCATCGCCCTCGATAACTACTCGTGCGGTGCGAGACATTGGAGTGAAGGGATAGAAGTTGGTGGTTACCTGTTCGGTGTGGATACATTTCCCACGTTTGTCGAACTGACTCACTTTCATGCCGCCGTTTGCAGGCAAGCGCATGAGCAGAGCATATTGCGAAACACCCGGTTTGATGTCGAACGACAGACGACCCGAAAGGTGGAACGCGGTTGTGGGTTGCTCATCAAATGCACGAAGAGCAGCCTCGGTTTGCGAACCAGCATCTACCTTAAAACCTAAATATTGCTGACGAACAGGATTGACCTCAAACAAACGGACAGCAGTCCAATTCTTTTTCTCAGAAGGCAGTTTGCGCAAGCGCACATAGCGCGCCATCACTTCTTCCCCCTGCCACTGCACATCGTAGACGCCTTTCAGCTCTTTCAATAGCGGTTGCCAGTTGTTGCCGTCAGCAGAATATTCCAAAGTGGCATGGTCGAAGTAATCCACATCATCCACCGAGTTGCGTCCCTGAAGAATATGCACCTCACGGACAGGCTTCACACATCCCAAGTCTACCCCTATCCACTCGCCTGTTCGCTGCGATGCGGTAGAGGTATAATAAGAGGTGGTATCCGTATCAAACATCAATTGCGAGAGGGTGGTCTTGAGGTTGGGATAAGAGCCCACGGCACGATATACGAACGGCTTGCGCCCAGATATCTGTTGATAAAACGCTTCACTCAAGTCTTGCATCGCCACCTCATAGAATGGTTGCAACTTCATGGTTCCCGAGCGATGCGCTTCGTAAGCCTTGCGCTCGTTGAGCGTCATAATGTTTTGCACGTAACCCGTCCAGAAATCGGTTAAATCACCCTCCTTGTACTGTTTCATCAAATCAATCGTGCGCTTTCCTCGTGTGCCTAAGCGTCCAAACTCCACCAGCCAAGGTTGCAACTCCTTTAGCAAGGCAGGGTTGTCGTTGGCTTGCTGCATTTGTGCAGGCACTTTCTCGATGCGGTCGAACTCCTGATACAACGCCTCGAGCTGTTGGGGCGTATAGTTGTTGAAGCGGAATATCTCCGTCTCCCACGACTCATCCCTACGGTAACCCGTCTCCGTATCTGCCGAATGAATGGCAAAGGTGCGATAAGCCTCGTGAGAGTGAGGAGCAACCACCTGCAAACCACGTTCCCAACTATCCATGGCATTGTACGCCTTTGGGTTCCATGTATAATCTGCCACACTATACAGCGACAACTTGGACGCTTCGGCATGTTCCATAGGATTGCTCACTAATCCGCACATCTCGTTGGGTGTCACCGTGGTATCGAGTCCATAAACAGGACCCTGAAGTACGATGTGGCGCACATAGTCGGTCACCGCATAGTTCCACCAGAAGAAGGCAGGACGCTGAATGCGCTGATTCACCCAGTCTAACGTTTCGTGGGTGACATCACTGCACACCACATCACCCGTCCAAAACACTTTCACAGAGGGGTCCAACGCTCTTCCGTAAATGCTCAAAGCACCCTGCGGTGAGGGGTTCGCCCACAGCTTGGAATAATCTGTAGGACAGACGATGAGGGGCGACACATCTTTCTTTTGCTGTACAAATTCATGCGTCAAGCGGTTCAGCAGTTCTACCTGCTTCATCGGGTTGGTTCCCTCTCCCTCGATGTCATCGAAGAAGATAGCAAACGAGCGCACACCGAGTTCGTACATCATCTCAAACTTACGCACCAAGTTTTGATAATCTTCCTCATTCCAATGAATATCCTTTCCGGGGTGGATAGCCCATACAAAGTCGACACGATTGCGCTGCGCTGCCATCACCAAATCATGAATCTGCTCACGCTCCTTCTCTGGATAAGGCTTGCGCCAATTAGGTGCGCTGTGATAGGGGTCGTCCTTAGGACCATAGAGATAGGTGTTCATCTTATATTTTCCGTAGAAATCGAGGAGCGACAAGCGCGCCTTGTGCGACCATGGAGTGCCATAAAATCCCTCTACTACCCCTCGATAAGGGAAGGTAGGATAATCGACAATCGAGAGACATGGCAGAGTTTTACCGCCTTGTGCAGCAGGACTTTCCATGAGTTGCTTCAACGTTTGTACTGCATAGAACACCCCTTTGTCATCACGCCCTGTGATGCGAATGCCTTTGGCATCGATTTGCAGGGCATAAGCACCCTCTACATTGGGCAAATTGTGCTTTTTCGAGGCATAGCTCACGGTGAGGTTCACGCCTTTGCGTTGCAGGTTGAGGAAGTTGAGATCCTGCGCCAGCACGTATTTCTTGTCCTTCGTCTTATCCTTCAGGCGCACACCAGAGGTGACATCGAGTGCAGCCTGCCCCCCGACATTCATTTCTATTTTCTGCGGAGTGGGATTGATGACAATGCCCTGATGATTTACTTTGTGTCCAGGCACTTTCAAGATGTTTTGCGACTCTTTGCGCTGCGAGCTGAGATCGAACCCAGTATCTTGCGCCATGCCAGTGCTTAGGGACAAGACAGCCGTTACAGCTGCGAGCGAAATTTTATAGATTTGTTTCATATTGATGTGATTGTATTTTTGTTGAACATGGGCGACATAAGAAGGAAGTGGCGAATCATCTCGCCACTTCTTCCGCGTCTAATGGTAAATGTGAACTTTGTTTGATGTTGCTTGTGGTGCTATTTTTGAAACGAAAGGAAAGTCGAAAGAGGACTAACTGTATTTCTATGTGTTTCAAATTACACCTCCAGCAGTCATCTTTAACATTCCCTTTACTTCACCACCACCTTTTTGCCGTCTACGATGTATATTCCAGCAGGGAGTTGATGCAGCTTGTCGGTCTGTATGCGTTGACCCTTGAGGTTGTAAATGCCCGTTTTCCGATTGGCTTTCGCAGCAACCGTTTGTTGAATGCTGCTATGAACATCCACCTGAACATTGGGGTTTTCTACCAACAACCAGCGCGACCCGCTGTCGCCAAAAGTCCACACGTTAATGGGACTGTCTGCCAATTGCGGTGCTGCACAGAAGAATTGCTGTGCATTGTAGCCTGTGTTAAAGGCAAATCCGCCATTGGGTAGTTCGGTAACGTTAATGGGCAATGCCTCATCGACGAAAGTACAAGGACCTGTACCACTTTGATTTGACGGAGTGCGCGCATACTGCTTTGCGCCAATGTTATACAACATCCACTGGCCTTGGTCGTTCTTCGTGAGCTGCCATGCACCGAAAGCCGATGATGGGTTATAGGGTTGCGCAAAGTCACCGTTTGCCAAACTGTGCCCAGCATCACCCACCATGCCTTGCACCCACACATTTGTCTGTCCTTCTTTCTTTACAGCGTAGGTAGTAAAATGCTCGTTATAGAGCGCATACGCCTTGTTTGGGTCCACCTCTGACAACGTTGTAACCTGCTTGCCCAAAGGCAGTACCATGCGCTCAACAACAACCAGCGAAGTGAGCTGGTTGTTCAGAAAAGGGACATCAGCATTGTTAAAAGCATTGGCTTGCGTGTCGAGGGTCCAAAAGCCTAACGCCTCTTGCTGGTTGTCAGTGCGATTGCCTCGCTTGGAGCAGATGTAAAACTTGCCAAAGCGGTCGAGTGCTTCCGTGCTCTCTACTTTATCGCTTGCGATAGCCTTTTGCAAATCCAGTCCGTTGTCCGCCTCATCAAGTTGATTGGTCACACCTCCAACGTGATAACCTGTGAGGTCTTGAGGAGCTGGCAATTGGGTGGGATAACACAGAAACTTTCCGTCCATGGTTTCAAAGGCCACCTTGCCATTGGCGAGTACGTGAGCCTTGAAACCTGCCGAGCGTTCGGGAGCTTGTCCTTCTGTGATAGGTTTTGCGGAGAGCTTGCCATCTGCGTAATCCACCATATAAGTCTTTCCATCTTTGCCCACGAACTTCACGAGGTACAGCAGACCGTTTTGGGGCTTCTCCACATTGGTTTCTTCCAAAAATTGCTGCACGGCTTTCTCCAATTGTGCCTTATTGTAGTTGGCAGGCGCATCATATATCTTGGCGAGTAGCTCACGACTCTCGGCATCAGCCAAAGGAAAACCTACCCCCTTGTGACCGAGCAGTTGTGTTACTTTTGTCAAGTCTGAATACTGAATGGCGTTGGCATCCTCCGTGGGACGTTTCACTGTAGCGTCGTAGCTAAATGCGTCGTCGGTAATCTCTTCGAGCGTCAAAGCCTTGTACACGTTGGTATAATCCGCACCGTAGGTAGACTCTTCATAGAAGAATCCCACCTTGTCGTCCTTTTGCCAAACCATGGTGCTATAAGCCGAACCCATTTGTGATATTTGTTTCTTTCCTGTCCAATTGCTTGCAAACGCTTTTGGCGTGAAATAATCGTTCAAGCTCTCTAATGCCTTGAAATAGATGCCCACATTGGCACGGTTCGGACCAAAGGGAACACTTTGCAGTGCCAAGAACATTTGCTTTCCATCGCTGTTGCGCTTCACAGGAAGTATCATGATTTCGCCATTGCACGAATTGCTCTGTGCTGCCGTTCCGTGGTTGTTCGCATCCGACTTAGCCACCTCGCCCCACGAACCTTCGCCCGTCTCATTGTTAGTATAGGTATAGATATTGAACAGTCGTCCTCCATTGGCGCGGCTCGACAGCAACACTCTACCGTCGGGCAACTCTTCACACTTAGGCTCATCACCTCCGGGAGCAGGACGTGCATCCTTCCCTCCCAATACTTTCCAAGTTGCTCCGAAGTCATCAGAATACAGCACGCGGTTGCCACCGTCACGGGCACAAACAGGCATATACACACGGTAGTGCGATCCATGCTTCACGATACTGCTCTGGCATAGCTTCCCCGAACCAGCAAACATACTTTTCACTGCACCGTCTTTACTTCCGTCAAAGAGTCCATAAACGGCAGCGGTAACATCGGTATAATTGCTCCACGTCTCACCTCCATCGGTACTCAGAAAACGTACCATGGGCAGCGGATTCCCTTTTTGGTAGTTCGCTGTTTGGTAGGGAACATGCCCTGCCACGCACATCATCAGCACCTCATTGCTTTCGCGGTCGGCAACTACGGCAGCATCGCCAAAGCCATAATCGAGTCCGCTGCCCGTTCCTTTGCCATCGGCAATGGTACGTGCAACGGTCCAAGTAGCACCGTGGTCGGTAGAGGTTCGCAATTGAATATCTACTTCGCCATAACCAATGTCAGAGCCACCCGGGCGATAATCAGAGAAAGCCAGTAACTTACCGTCTTTCAAGCAAGCCAAGGCTGGTATGCGGTAAGGATGTTCGTTGGGACGAGTGATATAAAGTGGATGAAAATTCGCTGGAGCTGCAGCCTTTGTCACGGTTACCTGCACGTTCTTCAATAGTGCAAAACCTGCGGCAGCTTGTGTCGCATGCTTTACATTGAACGTTGCAGTAGCGGCGTGAATGTCTGTCACCTGCACGGCTTGCCACTGTGTAGGGTCATCCGACGACAATTCGGTAGCACCTTGCGGCGTCACCACAATCTTCTGTCCTGCTTTCTCGGACGAGAAAGAGAATTCGTAACTCACGATTTCGTAACCAGGAATAACTGCTAAGGTGTAATCAGCACTGAACTTCACCGAGCCGTTTCCTGTAAAAAGCTTTATCTCGTTCCCGTCGTAGTACGCCATGTTGTTGGCAGCACAAGTCAGGGTGAGCATGGGATCAACGTCGTTACTGGTCCATTGCGCAGCCCATGTTTTGGCAGGATTGGACTTGGTCCATGTACCAGTTGATTTCTGAATGCGGATTACCTTGTCCGCTGCATGTGCAGCACTCCACCCCAAAGAAAGGAGCAGTGCAAAGGTCCATAATAATCGTAGCGATTTTAGATTCATAGATAATAGCGTCTTTTAATGTGTAAATAAATAATAATTCGATTGTTTCGTTTACAAAAATACTAAAATTATTTGAAATAATGGTACAAAATGTCGAATTATTCAGAAAGAGGAAAGATAATAAGAAACAATTCTCTGTTTATTAGATAATTTGCTTACTTTTGCACATTAGTTATGATAAACGTACAAACACTTATCCAACTCAAAGCCTTTGCTCGCATTGACGGTCTTTGGCTTGCGCTGCTGTGGACCTCCAGTTTTGCCTGTTTGATGTATCCACCGCTGAATATCTTGGGCAACCTGCTCCTCTTGATGACGCCAGTGCTGATGACGTGGCGTGTCATCAAGTTTCGCAACTATGCGCTCGACGGTAGTATCTCTTATCGGCGCGCCTTTGCCTACGGCTGTTACATGACATTTTATGCCTCGCTGATATTTGCCATGGTGCAGTGTCTGTATTTCCAGTTCTTGGACAACGGCCACTTTGTGCAGCTACTCAACCAGTCGGTAGAAGAGCTGAAAGCGATAGATACGAGAAACACCGACTACTGGAGTAACCTCCAGCAATCCATTGAAATGATGCGAAGCGTTTCGCCCATTGAACTGGCATTTATGTTCATGATGCAAAACCTTTTCATTGGAACATTGACCAGCACCATTGTGGCGATTTTTGGCAAAAAGAAGAAATAAACACCTCACGACTTCGCCCTACCGATACACCGTCCTCTACCCTCCTCCTATGCAGATGAGGAGAGGCGGACAAAAGAGTGAGGGCTACGTTGTGAATGATGAATAGAATAGTATGGACATATCTGTAGTAATTCCCTTGTACAACGAGGAAGAATCGTTGCCCGAACTCTTCTCATGGATAGAGCGGGTGATGCAAGCAAACGCTTATTCGTTTGAAGTAATTTTTGTAAACGACGGCTCTACCGACCATTCATGGGAGGTCATCCAACGACTCAGTAAGCAGTCGGAAGCTGTGCGAGGTATCTGTTTTAGGCGTAACTACGGCAAGAGTCCAGCCCTGTACTGTGGATTTAAGGAAGCACAGGGCAAGGTGGTGATTACCATGGATGCCGATTTGCAAGATTCGCCCGAAGAGATTCCAGCACTCTATCGCATGATTACGAAAGAGGGCTACGACCTTGTGTCGGGCTATAAACAGAAACGATACGACCCACTGAGCAAAACACTTCCTACCAAACTCTTCAACGCTACGGCGCGCAAAATTAGTGGCATCAGCAACCTTCACGACTTCAACTGCGGACTGAAAGCCTATCGGCAAGAAGTGGTGAAGAACATCGAGGTGTATGGCGAGATGCACCGCTACATCCCTTACTTGGCGAAAGAGGCAGGATTCTGCAAGATTGGCGAAAAGGTAGTGCAGCATCAAGCACGCAAATACGGCTCCTCTAAGTTTGGACTCAACCGCTTCTTCAACGGTTATTTAGTCCTCATCACACTGTGGTTCTTGTCCAACTTCGGTAAAAAGCCCATGCATGTCTTTGGATTTTTAGGCTCCCTGATGTTTTTAGTTGGGCTCATTGCTGTGATGATATTAGGAGCAGAAAAGCTCTACGCTCTTTCCAACGGCATCCCCATGCGCTTGATTACCGATTCGCCTTACTTCTACATCGCCCTCACCACGATGCTCATCGGCACCCAACTGTTCTTGGCTGGGTTTGTGGGCGACTTGATCAGTAGGTCAAATCCAACTCGAAACGATTACCAAATAGAAAAAACCATTCGATGCGAAGAATAATCTTTTTGCTGTCTGTCGCCTTGGGCTTCACCGCATGCTCGTCTATCGATTGCCCTTTGAACAACACCGTGATGACATCGTACAAGCTCATGGGTTCACAACCGAAGTTGGAAGACACGCTGACCATCATTGCCGTGCGTAGCATGGGGACGGACACAGTGTTACTAAATCGGGCAGTGGGCATCGACAGCTTTATCTTGCCCATCAGTTATGCACAGCCAGAGGATGTGTTTTTCTTCAAAATTGCGAACAAGGACGGGCAAGTGTTTCGTGACACGCTGCGCATAGCTAAAGACGACCAGCCGCATTTTGAATCGATTGACTGTCCGCCTGCCATGTTCCACCGCCTCAAATCGGTGACGTGTACCCATCAAACGCTCGACTCGGTAGTCATTAACAACGAAAACGTGAATTACGATGCAACGAACCCACACCTATACCTCTATTTCAAAAAATATCTGTATTAGTGTGCTGCTCCTATTGAGCACAACAGTACAGGCGCAAATACCGAAGAAGATATTTGAGCAACCCAAAGACTCGACACGCTTTCTACGACATGTGGCAGTATCTGCCGACTTGGTGGGACCGCTCCAACTGCTGCTCTCCGACTATGGACAATACGAAGCTGCCGCTCGAGTGAGCTTGCGCAACAAATATTTTCCTGTCGTGGAATTGGGTTACGGACAAGCCGACAGCGAGGATGTCACAACCCACTTGCACTACACTTGCAAAGCGCCGTATGGTCGTATCGGTTTAGATGTGAACATGCTGAAGAACAAAGACGACGACTATCGGCTGTACGTGGGGGCACGCTATGGCTACACTTCTTTCAAATATACAGTGAATCACCCCGGCATTACCGACCCCCTGTATGGCACCCAGCTCCCCTTCAATCTGAACGATATTAGCAACCAATACCACTGGTTGGAAGCTGTGATGGGCGTGGATGTGAAGCTTTGGGGACCTCTTCGCATGGGCTGGAGCGTGAGATACAAACACCGCATTGCCAGTAGTGCCAACACTGAGGCAGGCAACCCTTGGTACGTGCCAGGCTTTGGCAAACCCAAAGCAACGCCCATAGGTGGGACATTCCTCGTTACGGTGGAAATTTAGCAGGCGGAGTGAACCCAGAAGGATGAAGAATGGGATGCTCTACCTGACGTATGGGGTGAGAGGAAGCGTGCGAACAAATGAAAAAATCAAGGCTGGAACTAAAAATAATTGAATGATGAAAATAACAAAATCGTCTATATTTCGGATTGTTTTTCTTCTTTTCTTAATCGTTGGCTCAATTTACATTATTCGCCAACAAAACACCATGCCGTACCAACACAATACGGGGCAAATATTTGGTACAACGTATCACATTACTTATCAGTCGAACAAGGACTTACACCGAGAGATTCTACAACGACTTCAGTTGGTAGATCAAACGTTTTCTACCTTCAATGACGAGTCGATTATTTCCAAAATCAATCGCAACAAACCTGTTAAGCTCAACCAAATGTTCATCGAAGTTTTCGACTTGGCGAAGACGGTTTCTAAAGATACGCACGGTGCTTTCGACATCACTGTTGCCCCATTGGTCAATGTATGGGGCTTCGGATTTAAGTCGGGCACGCCTCCCACAAAGGCGGTGATAGACAGTTTGCGCCACCTGACTGGCTACGAGAAAGTAAAACTCATCGGAAGTAAGGTGCGCAAGCAAGACCCACGCATCATGCTCGACTGCTCGGCGATTGCCAAAGGGTACGGAAGTGATGTGGTGGCGCAATACTTGCGTTCGCGAGATGTCGAGAACTTCATGATAGAAATCGGGGGCGAGATAGTGGTGCAGGGCAACAGCGACAAACGGTTGCCGTGGAAGATTGGCGTCACCAAGCCCACGGACGACTCCACTCAGGTGAACAACGAACTGCAAACGGTGCTCAATGTGACGAACACTGCCATGGCTACGAGCGGAAATTACCGTCGATTCTATTATAAGAATGGGAAGAAATATGCCCATACCATCGACCCAAAGACAGGCTATCCAGTACAGCACAACATCCTCTCTGCCACCGTT
>QWCD01000226.1_pt1 | contig 18058 bp, 21 predicted proteins | sample 1972461 | NCBI WGS metagenome assembly QWCD01 (sample SAMN09866717, study PRJNA288562) | Human vaginal metagenome isolate term4_vaginal, whole genome shotgun... | isolation source: vagina | host: Homo sapiens | place: USA: California | reverse complement strand
CCTTATATTGTTCAGTTTTCAAAAATCTGTTGTCGCTATTTCTTCAACCGACGACTTGATTATCTTATCATTTTCAAGATGTCTTGTCAACAACTTTTTTATGATTTTTCTCGCTCATCTAGTACATACGCTCTAGACAAGCAAATTAAAACAGCTCATACCTGAACTGTATTAGTATTGTATCCTATTGCACTATAAATTGCAAGAGGATTTTTAATTATTTTTGGTAGTCGTCTCTGTAGTAATCAAACATTTGTGACACATAAGACGGAAAATAACATCGCAGTGCGTAGCTATAAAGTATTTTGATGTCAAAATACTTTATAGCCACGCAAGACTGTATGGTATCAATAAAAATAAGGGGTTACAGAATTATCTGTAACCCCTATTTAATCAACTTGGTGCGGATTGAGTGTTTACACTATAAATTTAGCACTATTGCTATATCATTTAACCTCTACATAAGAAAAGGGGCAGACAAGGGACAACCTATTATTTATAATTTATCGAACACAATATAAAATTTCCTTACAAAAAGGACTACCATATTCGGGAGTCCTTTTTGTAATCATTATTTTTCTAGTTTTCCATATAACCGTTCCATGCCTTGACGTGTCACTAGCCACATTTTACCTGATTTTCTACATTCTACATCTATTTCTAATCGTGGTTCTCTTCCTTGCACGCCTGTACATAGCTGTTTAATAGATATAGGACTTTTTCCCCACAGCTCTGCCGCCTCGCCAGTTGTCATTACATCTTCTAGTTTCATTATAATACCCTCATTTCGCGTAAGAGATTGTATAGTGCTAACGCCAAAGCCGTTAACCCTATAATCCAATATAGTCTTGTATACATTTCTTTTCGTTGATATAATAAGAAGGAAGGTGGAGCCCTTTTTGGGCTCCTGTGGTTACTTGTTTAAATATCTCATTATCTCTATCACCAACTGAAGTAATAAGATAATTATGGGTAACCACTTCTTTTTTATCTTCCATCTTTTCTTTTTCAACGTTTCACCTCCTTTCCTTAACTACATTTACATTATAACCTTTATCGATTATATTGTCAAGTATTTTATTATATTATTTCAAAAAAAATAAAGCCTATCAACCTAGATATATTCTAAGTCAATAGGCTCTTTTTAATATATATTAATCGTTTTAAATCGTGCGACAAATCGTGTGAAATTCGTTATAAACATAAGTAATTACTACATTTTAATCATGCATTAATATTTTTAAATCTCCCCATTTTAAACTAAAAAAGTCTGCTACTTCAACCTCCTTTCAACTTCCATGAGAGTATAGCTCATAATTAAAATCATATGCAATAATATGTAATACATTACAATATGAATCTTTAATACCACATAGCCTATATCTTTGAGAATTAAATCGAAAAATATGGACCCCAGTATCTTTAGTTACTCCTAACTTATCAATTTTAATTTGTTGCATTTCTCCAAATGGTATTACCTCAAAGCCACCCAACTCATGCTTATTTTTAAGACTAGCTTCCTTCCAAGTTAATGATGTCATTACCTCCAACAATTCATCAAGAGCCTCCCTAGCTTTAAGATTAGCTCTAATATCCTTCTTAAAGAAAGTAAAATTAAAAGTTTTGTTAGAAGTAACACAACTAAAAGATACCATAATTTTAGAATTTTGTATTCTACACTTCTCAGCTAATTCTTTAGAAAATTTTTGCTGTTGATCTTTTACTTTTTTAAGTTTCAATATAATGCTCTCTAAAATAATTAAATATAAATTTATCGCAAATAACATTAGGTTGCTTTGTTTCTTTCCATGGAGCCTCCTCATGGGTCATATTCCGTAACGCCCATGCAGTGTACTTGCCAAATTCTTTGTATACAAACTCCAACACATTTGTAATATTATTCGAAAATTCCACTTGTTTAGGATCTATATTTCTAATCGAATTAGAGCCATTAGCTTTATAGTTTTCATAAACATTTGCAACAACAGGTCCATGTTGCCATGCAACTACATACTCGCGAAACAATCGTTCCTTGTATAATGCCAAAAAACACCCGTATGCATAATATAATAATTTTTGTAATTTTAAATTAGAAATACCTTCTACGTCTAAATTATTTTTTCTATCAAATGTATTTCTTTGTAAAAACCACGTTGCAATATCCATAGCTGTTCTATCCGTATCAACAAACTCTTGTACACTCCGCTCCATAATACCTTTCACCTCTAATCACACATCATGCGACAACACAACTTTTCTCCATCATATAAATGCTTTATTAGTATAAGACGAATTTATCATGAAACTCTTTCTAAGTCAATTAATTCTTTACAGCAAGATATATAACCGTTCCACCAAGTAAGTAAAAGATTAAGTAATTTACTATTTCTACGTTCTTTATTCGCTCGCTCCAGTTCTTTCTTTTGCTCGTTCAAGTATGCTTCGGCTTTCGCTAATGATACTTTTTGCTCGTTCAGCATTTGTTCTTGCTTTTGCAATAAGTTCCGTGCCTCTGTCAATTGCATTTTCTGTTCTTGAATTAAGTTCAACGCTTCTACCAATTCGTTCTTCTGTTCGCTCGTTGAGAGTTTTGCTATTTTCAACTGCATCTCTAGCTCGTTGATTGTAGTCAATTGATTGTTGATTGTACTCTCTAGCGTGTCGAAGTTCGTTTTGAGCGTTCTGTATTCTGCTTGTGTCAACATTATTTGAGCTTCGGCTGGTGTAGCACAATATGCAAGCGACGATACACACGATAATACAAATAGGAACAATAATGTAATAAATGTGAATAAGCTTTTTGATTGTATCATACATAGTTACCCCCTTGTTTTATTCGTACATATAATTCACATCAACTTCTTTATCAGCTACGATTCCGCTATAAGAATACTGCCATATCTTCACATTCGGATAGTCGCAAGTGCTGTTGTATTGTGCAATCCACACAGGCACGCTCGGCATTTGACTGTATGCGTACGTTTCATCCCACAACAATGAATATCCACTATATACGCCCACATTTTGAAAGCCCGCTTGCCACAGTCTGTTTATAAATCGACTAATGCAGTTTGTCATTACTTGTTTAGTTAATGCTCCCACATTAATCATGTTACGCAGCTGCCTATGTTCTTCATAATCGTACCAAACGCCCGCTTGTAGATGATAATTAGTATAGCCATAACTATTGAGTGTATTAATCACCCACTCTGCTTCTTGTACAGCTGTTGCCTCGTCGTATGCATGACTAAAGTAATATACACCGACTTCAAGTCCTGCACTTAACGCTGCTGCAATATGTTCTGTAAAGAAATCATCAACACAATAATTCTCGCCTAATTTTATAATGACAAACTCATTCCCTTCTTCTTTAGCTTGTATCATGCGTTCATCATTAAAATATGGTTGCCCGTTCTCATCTTCTTGCCACGATGAGATATCAAACCCTTTTTTCATGCTATCACCCTCTTTATCTATCCTTTTCTTCAAGCTTGTCGGGTATTCCATCACCATCTTTATCGACCCACAATGCCAAAAAACCAACTAATGCAGTAAGTACACTTGGTATAAAGATATGGTCAATAATATTGATACCGACACTGATAAGCTTGTTCATATCATCAGACACATAACCATCAATAAATACCAATACATACTCAATAACAACCAATAAAATAGGTACTAGCATTGTTAGTACTAGTGCCCTTGTCGCCAAAATTCCTGTCGGTTTAATCGTTGCTACTCGTATCGATTGATACGCTTGTTTAGATGTGTTAATGATCTTTTGTAGTATGTTCATGAAAGTCCTCTCTTAATTCATCTACTCGTGTTTCCAATCCATCAACACATGCAGTCAATCTCACGTGTTCTGCATACGATTTAGTGCGTTGCTCTCGTGATAGCTTAATCTCTGTCTTTAACTCTAACAACGTTTCATTTAACGCTCCCATCCTCTCTGTGAATATCAAGTTATCTTGCATACGTTCATCACTAATGCGTGTCAAAATCGGTAAAATCATAAGTCGATAACTAGCACCGCCTATAATTACCACGATTGATAATGTTGTTAAAATGTCATCTAATTGAAATTGCCATGTCCACACCCTCTTTTGCTCCTTTCTACAATAAAAAAAGACATCTAACGATGTCTTGACAATATGTGCTATAAATTCTTATTTCAAATCAATTTTAAGTAAACCATTTAACCTTTCTCTGGAATCAGTAGTAAATGACCCATCTGGCAGCACATTAATGTCCCCATTTTCGCTAACCCAGTTAATCGGTCTATGAGTAAACGCCTCCTCGTTTGCCATTATCGCTTTTAAGATATGCGTCATATCAAACACAATAATCGGAGTATTAAGTAGCGTTAAGCTATCGCCATATCTTGTATCGCCCGTATAGTCACCAACTAAGGTTGATTTTGATTGCCATTGTTCAGAACTTTGTTTGTCTTGTTTTAAATTCAAAACATTATAATATTTATAAATACCATAATAATGGCTTTCATCCCAATTATGCCTTGCAAGAATAGGCTTATTAACTATAATCCTTGGAATGGGACAAAACGTAGAATAATATTTATTATCTTCAAAATTAAATTTATGACCTTCAAATTCTGTATTATTATCAGCAATACGCTCATGTAATTTATCATCAAACACAATAAAATCACTTATTTTTGCATATGTTAAATTTGAATGAAATACTACTTTTTTATCTGCGTTGTAAACAGACATCCCTCGTTTAACTTCATTTACATCAGGCAAATGACCGAACACGACAAAAACGCCATCTCTTCGGTCTGGTGACAATCCGTAATTAATTTCTTTAAATTTGTCATCTGCCTCTGTCGCAAAATCAAATCTAGAAAAGTTAAAATAAACAACTCTTCCGTCGAAGTCTACACGCCTACAATATTTGTTTCCGTTACAAACTTCATGAGTGATTATATTACCTTGACGAGCGGCCATTGGATTAATAAATGAAGCGGACATTTCTGCTGAAGAATATACATTCCAATTTCCCACCCCACTATTATTATGCCAGCCTTTTCTAAATGGTAAATAGACCGCAAAATATTCATAATCTCTTAATTTTATCCCGACATGATTTGCTTCTGCTAAGGGTGTATTGACATGAGAATACGGACTTGTATTTAACGCTCGAATATTTATTGGTATAGTTCTAGTTACATGCATATTCTTAAAATCTCGCCCTATAATCTCATGATGATTATTACCGTTGAACTCTACTCCTAAATCCATATTAATACACCCCCCAAATAAATTTATATCCAACTCTATACTCTTTACTTTTAAATTTCCACGCAATCTTACCATCACAAGCAGTAATAATAGGCGGACACATTTTAGATTCTATAGCATTAGTTGTATCTTCTGTATCACGCCAATGCTTTATATCATCCGATAAATATAATGAAATAGGCATAAACCAAATCGCATCTGTGCTGCGAAGTTCTGGACATGCATATTCACCATCATTGAATCCAGTTGTTACAGTCCCTAATAACTTAGTAAGTCTATCATTTACACTTATCGTTGATAACTGTTTCCCTTCAATATTTGCATAACACTCAATCCCGATTTTATTATTCATCTGACCAGTCTCCTATTCTTACTATGATATTACCTTTCTTGTCATATACTTCAATTAATGATCCACTAAATTTAACCTTACCATTCTTTGTTTTCGTATCGAATGTTCCAAAATCGGCTGATATAGCTGACAATGTGCTAACATTTAGCTTATCAGCAGTAATAGCTCCTGTTTGAATCATATTTTTTGTAATAACATTATTACCAATTTGTGTCGTGCCATCAATTTTAATCAATGATGATTTAATCTTAATGCTATCAGGACTGGCGTTAATACTAGATATTAAATCGCCTTTTCCTACTTTTAATCCCAATGCATTGTTCAATTGTGTAATAGCTGTAAACTCGCTTTTGCTCGGATCTCCATTTAACTGACTAACAACACTTGTAATCGACTTCTCTGTCTGCGTAACTTTAGAAGACAAAGTATTGACTGTATTCGTTGTCGAATTAACCGAGGTTTGCATATTTGATACAGTTGATTGAACGCCATTGATAGAATGTTCTACATCCACAATTTTAGTGTCAATTCCATCTTGCTTTTTCGCTACATCCGCTACCGTTGTTTTTACTCCGTCAACACTTTCTTGTATTTTAGTTATCGTATTCTTATTATCGCTTGTAGAAGTGACTAATCGTGTAATTGCATTTGTATTTTGCAGTATTTGAGATTGTACATCTTGTTTGTTGTTAGCTACAGTAGTTTCTAGTCCGTTTAAATCTTTTTTGATTGGAGCAAGAAGTTTATTTACTGTAGTTGTTGGATCATAGTCTTTTAAATTAGATAACGTTTGCTGCAATGAATTGCTTAAATTGTCCTCAGTGATTTTTACATTCTTCAATACAGACGGGTCAATCGTCTTTGTAACTTGTGCTTGTGTATATAATGATTTACTACCTTCTCCGAACAAATCAACATATGCTACTTCTACATTATATATACCGATGTCTCTCGTAAAATATAAAGAATTACTAATTGTTTTATACGCTTCACCGTCAATATATACAATGGCACTTTTACAAGTATCTGGCACAGGGTCAAATGATACCGAGAAGCCGTCTAATGTTGTTTTGGTATACACACGTTTTGGCGGCTTAGGTTTTGGCACATTATACTCAACTTTTGCCGCTTCACCATATCCTTTTACAGGATTATGAGCATATACATACAATACACCACTTCTATTCTTTAGTTTCAATTGGTTTGTAATATTACTAGTTTTTAGTAGTAAGCCATCTTTTTGACCTGCTTTTTCATTCGTCCTGACTTCATAGTAATCTATATATGAATTTGTCACTGCTTCCCAACTTGCTGTAATACTGTCTTTATCCCTTGTTACTAATAGATTTTGTGGTGCTTCAGGAACCGCTACATTACCTGCATTTACCGTCGCATGTAATGTAACTACAGTCTTATTGACTGATTCATTGCCTGATGTATCTATTGCTTTAATTCCGTAAGTGTAATCCCCTGATTGAGGAATAAACATAAGTTGTGTTGTGGATCTAACTAATTCAACTGCTATATCATCTCCTACATAAATTCTATATCCGTCAAGATCAAGATCTTTGTTTGCATCCCATGTCAAATGTACAATTGATCCATTCGTAGGGTCTTGCTCTGCTTCAAAGTTTTGCACATCCTCTGGAGGCAACTCCTTGCCTTTCACCGAGATTGTTTTAATAACTGACTTGCCTACAACCCCTACGTCATTTGTGCATACAATTTTAATTGTATAGGCTTCATCAGTCCTTACATTATGTAATACAGCATTTGTAGCTGTAGGTTCAAATGTATTTAACAGAACATAAGAATCTTGAGTGTAAGTTTTATAGTAAATTTTAATATTCTTACAGTAGCTAGTTTTGGGAACTTTCCAATTAATAATTATGTCATTTAGAATAGTGCCGTCATTCTGCACCTTAGTTTCTGTGTTGATAGCTACATCCTTCACTTCATAATCATCTTGACTAGTACCAGTATAATCAACCGTTGAATAATTTGTGTAATCAACATCATACACCCTAGCATCATATTCCGTGGCCATAATTGTGACTTGATTATCGCCATTCTTTTCAATTTTAGTAATTCTAAAAGGCTTAACCTCTTTTGTCTTAACACCAAATGCGTATGGATCGTATCGTTGAGGTAACTTATTGGAATCAAACACCGTAGATACTGTTAGTTCATTGGTTGTGATTTTGCTACTTACTGCGACTACATCTCTTGTCACTAGAGTATCATCTTGCAATCGTATTACAATGCTATATTGCTTATTAACATTTAAGACTACTTCTTTATCAAGAAATACTTTATTTCCCTCAACTTTTACAATACGTCCACTAGCTTCCCCGAAATGACCCACTGCATGATTAACACCTATAATATCGCCATATTCACAAACCATGCCGTCTATATCTGTTGAAAATGTGATTGTTTGTAGTTGTAGTTCATTAGTCTTTAACGCATACATGCCATCTCGATAGGCTTGTGTCCGTCTTGTCACCCCGAACAAAGTAATATCTGCCGTATTGTCGGCTTTAGTTAAATCATCAATATAGTTAGGTGACCTTAACATAAACACACTATTTTTAAAATCATTTTGTGTGTCATAATAAGTAATTTGTATGGATCGTGCTCTATCATTTCTAGATGAGTATTGTCCTTTAAATGACCCTTGCTTAATTTGTCCTTCCCCGAATACTTGAACCATTGTCGAAGGCTTATCTATTTTTATGCCATAATTTACACCGTGGCGTATAATAGTCCCTCGACCCACCGATGCTGCCTTCTGTGCCGCTTCCCATCGTGTTCTTGTAGTATCTAAGAATGCATCAAATTTAAACCGCTTTTCTTTTTCACCGGATGTTGTTGTTACTAATTCATCAGCATAGTCTGCTGCTTCAACCCATTCATCCCAATATGCTTCAAACTTTTCTTTGGGAATGCCTTCCACTACAAATTCATCTCGCTTAGAGTTGATATTGTATAGCCGTTTTCAGTTATGCAACATATCATATGCAGCCCAAATAGGATTGTCTGCATTTTTCTCCACATATTTACCAATCGTATAATCATATACCCACACTTTAGAACGCACTTGTCTCCAATTTATAGAAGGTAGGCTTCCACTCAATTGGTCGGTTGCTTTAATTCTTAGCCCTAGCAACACCTTGCCTGGTCTACTATATGCAGAATCCATAATAAATGAAGATAGTAAGGACCACTGCATATTTGATACTTTCCTAGTTGAACTAGGTAGCTTTGTAGCCGTAACACGTATATCATATCGTCCTGCTTCTGGCATGTAGAATTCATACGTACGTCTTACCGCATCACCTGTAGATTTCGTTAGCTTATATGTTGATTGTTGAGCTTTTACAGTAATTGGTTGTCGATTTAAGCGGTTAAAAGCATTTTTGCTATTGTTAGCAATTTTAAACGAGATGTATTCACTATCATATGGTATGCCCGTTTTGGCGTCACTTAATTTTCCATGAATCGTACCCGTTACGCCCCATGTATCAGTGCCCTTAGGTGTAATGGTCCATACTTCATTTTTATCACTCTTTAGTAGCAATGTTTCTAAATAATAGTCCCCCTTTTCTTGTTGAGCACTTGTATCTTGAGTAAAGATTTGCCATACAAAATCGCCTGCTTTTCTATATTCAACATGAAATTCTACTGTGTTGTTTGTATAATTACCTTCATCATCAATGCTATACAAACCGCTAGGCCATTCAAACGTAAGTTCTATTTTTTTTGCTTTCGTTGTATCGGTAGTCCTAACTACAGAATTTCCTTCTTTTAATGTAATACCCACTTGTTGATCTAGTACTGTACTTGGAAAGAATGAAATTGGCTCTTGATTATTTGTACCTAATCTAGTTTCAATTTTTACATCTGAAAAATTTTCAATTCCTGTTGTATCAATCCTAATATCCTTGATTTCATCAACAGGCCCCCATCCACCTGAATATAATAAATTAAGATATTGTACGTTCTTATCCTGATCATCAGAGTTAGTTGTTTCTACATGGCTCATCAGTAGTTGTGGAGCGGGCAATACTTCACCATATGTTTCCCCAATAACGCCACCTTCATATGTTTGCACACTTGGCAATGTCCATCCATACGAATTAGACATCTCCATTTCTGCCCCACTAGATATAGGCTGATTCATTTTGAATACAGAGTTAATAACACGGCCACCAATCGTCATGATAGTTCCTGTTAATAGTCCAAGTTTTAATGCCATTGAACCTGTAACAGCAGCCCCTTTGGCAATACCTAACCAAGAGGATGCTATTTGTGGAGCATATACGGCTAAGGCAATTGAAGCAATCATACCTAAGATAGATTTAAAGCCTTTACCTATAATCGGCGTTACAATAAGTTCATTGCCGTCTTGAGGGAAGCAATTAATATGATCTACAACTAAAATCCCATTTAAATAAATTTCCTTTTCTTTGGGATCTAAATATGAATATAATGTACCACCCGTATATTCCATTTCTCGCACTTCTCTACGAGGTTCAAATGGATTTTTAATTTCAATAATTTTAATCATTAGGTAATGCACCTCCTTCCTTTGGCCAATAGTAGCCCATAATTCTTGACTTCCATTTTCTTAACCTATCAACAACAACGCCAGTTTCATAACAGTAAGCATGAATAAAATAACCATGGTTAAGAACAATACCACAATGATTGGCCCACTCTGTTTCTTGTAAGCGAATCGCAACTAAGCAGCCTTTTTTGGGTATTTCTAACCGTTGCCATTTCGTAGAAAATTCATGTTTCATGGCCAATGCTACTTCATGTGTGCTTTCAGAAGAAATAGTACATTCTGGTATTTCTATCCCCATTCGTCTATATAGTTCCCTCGCTAAGCCCCAACAATCAAGTCCCTTAATAGAACGCCCTCCGTCTTCAAATGGTACGCCTATTAAATCATCATAATTAATATCCATTTCCATTCATTCCTTCTTCTCCACCAAATCTTGAAGGTATTCTGCATGTGTCTAATGTGCCAGAACATGCAGATTCATTCCCTTGATATCCACACCTCACTGATTTAAATCTATAAGGGCAATAATGCGCCATATAGATATTGGCAGGAAATTTAAAAATTGTTTCTGGCGAAGCACCCAACTCAAATGTAACCCATTCTTCATCATAGGTAGTCGCTGTGACGACAAAATCTAATTGTTGTAATGGTTCTGTATTATCTAGTAAATTATAATGAACTACAATTAACGATACTTCCGCATCTGTAAACCCTTGGTTCTTTTGTACATATTCTTGCAATGTGCCTCCAGCATTGGATACAGTCCAATTTAACTTAGGCAATGTTGCACCATCTGTAGTCGATGTGTCAAAGTCCATAGGATATGCAGTATAGTTATCTCCATTCCATGTAATGTCTTCATTATTTCTAACTAAACAAATCGGTTCATCAAGTTCTTTGTACGTCATTTTTACTAAACACAAAAAAGGAGCGTCACTAGATAATCTGTTTTTTTCTAATAATGCTTGTGTTGGCCACTTATTCAATTCCCTACACCTCCTCAAATGTTAATGCCCCATACCAACCATAAGGATAGTCATACTTAAAGCTAAATTCATCCTTAAACCTTACTGTATAGTCTTTTCCATCAATATAGTTTCTAAATATAAACTCTTCTGATGTTCTAACTTTTTTAAAGAATGTTTTCAGTTTTTCATAATCTTCTTGGCTTAACGAACTCCATGTATACTGCCATGTTGATATAGTCCGTGTAGTCCTTGGCCTTGTGATTTTATAATTAGCATCAGTTGTGGTAGTAATTGTTGATACACCTATTGTTTCTGTGTATGTATTCCCTGCATTACTTGCTCCTGGTATAATCGGTTCTTTAATGTCTGGGAATCGTAGTAGTGCCATTATTTACCTCCTAATAACTGTTTAAGTACGGCTTGTGAGTTATTTTTATTTTGTGATACACCTTCAATAACAAAGGTTAGTACTTGTGTCCCCAAATCTTCATTAAATCCAGATTCTGCTACAGATACTTTGCTATCAGAATAGTTATTAATGTTAATAATTGGTGCAGATGATTTAGATGAAAATCTTGTTCCTGTTGATACTGACATCAACTTAGTAATAATCCCGCCAGCCATCTTCCCATAGGTGTCCTCATTCAATGGGAATATACCTTCTTCATCTCGTCCTTCACCGATTAAACCTATAGTAGGGGCTGTAATCCGTCCACCATTTGCAAATTTAGGAATAGTCTTAAAAATATCTCTAGAATAACTATTCACCAAATTATTCACCCCAAAACCACTGGACACTTCATATGAATTAGTACTAAGCATCCCTTGTTGATAACTGTAAGTAGAACCACTTCCTACTGAATATTTATTCCCCATAAAGCTACCCAATGCCCCAAATACAATTTGAGCGGCAGCCATTTTTGCTACCATAGCCGTAATCGTCTTAACAATGCTTTTCCCTACACTTTCAAATGTATCTCTAAAGGATTCTGTTCCATCAATAAGTCCTGATAGTGCAGAACCTAAATCACTATTAATAGTTTCTGCTAAATTGCTAACTTGTTCCCCTTGAGATGGAAATGCCTCGTTGAATAGTTTAACGTATGTGTCATATTGCTTTGTTAGACCCTCATATTGTTGGTTCTGTTTATATCCAGGATTCACTAGAGCCTTATTGAGATCATCAAACTTGTGTAACTTTGCCATAAGCTTAACGGTCTTTTCATAGGCTTGTCGCTTTTCTTCCTCATACTTTTCAACTAGTTCAGCACGTTTTGCAGCATATTGTTTTTCAACTTCATACAAAGCCTCTAGATCATCTTTATTTTTAGCAAGCTTCTTAACTTCCTCTTCACGTGTTTTCTCTAGACTGTCTAACTTAACTTGATAAGATGCATCAGCATATTCCTTATATGTTCCATATACTTCTGCTTCCGTTTTGGCGGTCTGTTCACGATACGCATTTAAAGCCTTTGTTCGTTTATCTTCTAGCTTTTCAATCTCAGATTTCTTGTATGCTTGCAGTGCCTTTTCTGCCTCTTCTGTCTTGATTGATCTATCCGTATTTTTGATTTTAGAAATTCTATTCTTATATTCATCAACGCTCTTTTCAATCTTTGCAAGACCTGCCTCATATTCAGTACCTGTATTACTTACAATATTATTATTTAATGTATCAGTAATTGATTTTAACTCACGTCTAGCATTTACTATTTCCCGTTCATGCTCTTCCGCTCGTTTTCTTGCAGCTGCTGCACTATTATTGGCAACCTTACCATTTTCATCAACGCCTGCATGTTCAGTTAATGACACAACCCCCACAATAGAACCTGCAAATGCATCTCTATAGTCCGTATCGTAATACTGAGATACTCGGCCTTCTCCTGCGGCTGCAAAATAGCCTCTACCGTTTGGACCCACTTGAATAACATGAGCTCCATCATTGGTAATAACCGCATCCCCTTCTTTTGCATCATATCCGTAACCATTAGTATCTGTTGCATGGAATCCTTGATAAGAACTCCAATCTGGGGCCCAACCACTTAAGCTTCCACCGTTCGGATCCCCTGCACCTATCCAGTTCCCCGCTACATATGTTGTGCATACTACTTGGCCTTCCCCCGTACCATATGTTTTACCGCTATTATTCCAAGCATTATAGGTAGCGGCCGCTCGGATATCATAATAATCATCTTCTTTTCCGCTTGCCGTACCTACACTTGAATTACCTTTTGTACTACCGCTTTCTTCAATTTCATCAAATGCACTCGTTAAATCGCTAATGTTCATCATCTCTTGCCCATTACCTCTTGCATTTAACACAGCTTGAATGCTTTTAGAAAGTTTATCTACATTAGGGCCGAAATCTTTTGATACATCATCAATAGCTTTAAACTGCTTATTCGCTTTTTCTAAAATCACAGGATCTGTTACAACATCGCCCAACTCTTTATCATTGCCTAGCGCTACTTTATCAGGTGTTAATACAATTCCAGAGCCTTCTGGATCTAATTGAAAAGCATCTTCTATACTTGGCATAGCACTTTTCTTTTTAACATAATGATACTTACCATCATCTCCTATCATTATTTCATGTGGTAATCCATCTGATCCCATTTGAGTCGTATTAGATTGAGTCTTTTTATTAATTGTAGTATCCCAATACTCTGCTACAGCTTTAGCCGCCGTCAAGGCTGCCGCTGCTACTAATCCCCATCCACCAGCCAGAGAACTTAGCATAATAATTGTATCTAATATTGCGTTTTGAGACTTTATTTGTGAATTAACAGCCATAACACCTGCCATGCCTGCCATCATTCCTGCACTCTTAAAAGCTCCTTTACTCAATATACTTGCTTTTGTTGTTTCTTTTGTTGCAACTGTAGTCTTTTCCGCCGCCATTACTGCAACATTTCCTGCTTCTGTCGCACTAATAGCTACCGCTTCATTAGATGCAATCTTTTCTGTATTAGCAGCAATATGTGCCATAGCAGATTCTTTTGCTGTAATTCCTGTTGTAATATTGGCTTCACTTACAGCTTTATCCGATACTACTACCGCTTCATTTGATACCACTTTCTCTTCGTTAGCGGTTACATGAGCAATCCCACTTTCTTTAGCAGCTATCCCTGTTTGTAAATTAGCTTCACTAACTGCTTTTGCAGACACAATGACCGCTTCATTAGATGCTATTTTTTCTTCATTAGTAACTACATGAGCACTTGTACTTTGTTGAGCAGCTGCTACAGTAGATTGATTAGCAATAGCCGTCCTCTCTGCCATTAATGCCGCTTCTTGTGCCACGCCAACAAAGGCATTTGTCATAGCAGTACGAATAGCCGTAGCTGATTCTTGAGCCTGAATACCAATTCTTGCAAATGTTTCAGATAAGAACACTTGCGTTTCTTCTGCACTCATATTTTGACTTTTTGCGGTTTCAACAGCCTCTTTACGCATTTTTGCATACATTCTATCACTGTCTGCAATTGCTTTATTAATCTGCCGTTCTTGTGCTTTAGATAAGGTTTCTATCTCTGCTATTTCTGCGTTCCTATCAACCGTCTTAGGAGTTAATACGCCTCTAATCGTATTAATAGCCTCTACACCTTTTTTAGCCATCTTAAAGGCCTCATAAGCAGCAATCAATTTAACAACAGTACCTGTTACCTCTGCAATTTCCGTTTTATTCTTCTTGATAAAATCTGCGGACGTTTGTAGCATTGGTAAGATTTGCGGTAACATTTCTTGTACGAGTGGGGCTAGTGCACTGCCTGCCGCTAATTTTAATTGCCCCATTTGAGCATCCATCACTTTAAATTCTCGTGAAATTTGGTGCAATTGTTCTGGATCTAACCCAATGGAATGAATTTTAGCTGCATCTTCTTGTAGCTCTTTGAATTGCCTTAACAAAGGTTCTAATTGCAAGCCTCTAGTCCCTAATGTAGATATTAAGAACTCTTGCCCTTTACCCGCTTTACTCGCACGTTCATAAGCAGTTGCTAATTGCTCTAATTGTTGATTTATAGGCAATAGATCCCCTTGTGCATCTTTAAGAGATACACCCAATGCCTCAAATACCTTTTGAGCCTTCTGACCTTCTTTAGAGCCTGACATTAAGCTTTTATCTAACCTCGTAATAACTTTTGCGGTCCCTTCAATATCATTACCGCTCATTTTTACAGTACGGCTAAACATAGCCGCTTCCTTCGCTGTCAAATTAAAACGTTGTTGTACTTGGTAAACCGCTTCACCTGCTTTAACCGCATCAGATACTAATGCAGATAACCCAAAGCCACCTGCTGCCACTGCTGCCACACCTGCAAATTTACCTACTAAATTAGCAACCTTACCACTTACACTATCTACAGATGTCCCAAACTGTTCAAGTGGTGATGTCACAAATGATTTCCCAACCTGTTGTTCTACCTTTTTGAGTTCAGTAGATAACTGTGAACTATCTGCCCCAATTTTAATCTCTAAGTCTGCAATTGTATTCGCCATCATTTACCTCCTTTCTATAAATCAAACTCTTTCATAAATTCTTCTTTTTCTCTTTCAATATCATCTTTTGTTTTTGGATGTAACGGATCATAGATATCTTTAGGTGATAATTTACTATCTTTCCCTAAATGTGGAGCCATAAGCCACGATACAAAGTAGGCTTGTCTCATATCCTCTTCTTTTTTCCTGAGTTCATAACCATCTAACAACCCATAGAATTCTTTCATAGTTAAACCAAGTAATTCATCTGGCTTTAGATTTAGTTTAGAATAAGCTAATAGTTCCACGGATTCAATCCATTCTTCAATAGAAGCAACTTCTATTTCTTTGTATTCTTGTCGCTCGTTTCCGTTACTTTGTTTACTAGCTTTGGGATGAATACACCTGTGGTTTGTAACGCACTAATAATAGCTCCACCCAACATATCAAGGTTATACCCGTTATCAATGAATTCATCCATTAGATCATATACAGCCTCATCTGTTAAGCCACCTACTACCGCATGTTTTAAATTAGCAAATACAAAGTCTACTGTTGTACCTTTTTCTACAATCCGTTGTGCATTTGTTGTTAAGAAAATACTAGTCAAAGAATAGCCTAGCTCTCTTTCAATCAATCTCATCGTCCCTAATGTAAACAACAACTCAACTTTTTTATTTTCATTAACTTGCAATGCCACTGTTTTTTTCATCGTTATACCTCTTGTAATAAAAAAGAGGTAGATTTCTCCACCTCTTATCAATATGTAAATTAGCTAATAGTGATTGTAATTGGGATTTCTACATTAGCGAATTTAGCAGTTAATACCGCTTTACTGCCTGTTAAGTTCGTTAAGTATTCTTTCTTAATTTTTAAATCACCAGCCACTAATTCATAGTCTGTTCCATAAACAAGGCTAATACCCGCTTCATTCTTTAATGCACGAATAGTAGCGTCAACTGGCGTTACCTTTACGGTAACATCTTTAGCAGAAGCTTTTTGGAATGTACCTGTTGCACTAGCAATGTTAGGTTTTCCCACTTCAACCAATGTACTAATTTCACCGTAACCATTAAAGGATACTTTTAAGGTTTGAATAGCATCGTGTGCATTGGAATCAGAGAATTCTGTAACATATGCATAACCTTGTTTATAAGAGCCATTGGCATACTCTACACGCACATGGATCGCTAAACCTTTTAAGAATGCCTGTTCAACAATAGATGTTGCAATATCATTCAACACATACAAGCCATCGTATTCAATGCTCCATTCTTTTAGCCCTGGGATTTGTTTTTTCCAACCGCCAGATGTTTTATCAGATGCATCTAATGTATCGGCCTTTTGTGTTACAGGTGAATTTTTTTGCCCACCAAATAACACCCAATTATCTTTTGCTAACTCTACATACAATAGTGTATCTTTACCTGCGATTGCTTTAGAATCATTTGGAGCTACAGGAATTGCATTGATTTGTTCTAATGTTAATGCCATAGTTAATACCTCTTTCTTTTAATCTATTTCTTCAATTGTATATTCAACAACTAAGATGCCATGATACGCACTCGTCTTATCCTCATACCGCTCACCAATTGCTTGATAACTAGCAATATTCACATCTAGTTGCCGATAATTATTTAATGGCAAAGCATAATTTGTAAGCAGTGTTGATACCTCATCAAGTATCGTGTTTACTTCTTTCTTGCCTTTGCCATCACTCCATATATCGATTTGTTGGCTAATCATATGAATCGCATGATTTTTATTATGAAACGTTGGATTTCCGTGAAAAGCTCCTAACCAAATATATGGTAATGGTAAATCTTCCACTGCAATCGAATCATACACCTCACACGTATTCTGTCCTTTCGACAACACCTCATACAGGGCCTTTTGTACTTCATTAAATGGAATTCTATTTTGTTTCATTTTTAATTGCACCTTTCATAGCCTCATTCAAAGACGGCCTTACTTTATCTATAGCAGGCTTCATAAATGGTCGACCAGGCCTTCCTGAAATAACAGCTTTTGAAAAGAAATTTCCATTACCGCCCATAGTCAAAGCTTTCTTTTTTATAGGCTTTATTACACCGCCTTTAGTGCCATATTCCACTAAATGAGCCACAGGATTATTAGTGTATACTCTACCTTGCAAGCCTGATGTTCCTTTTTCAGTAAACTCAACTTGAATTGAACTTTTAAGCTTACCAGTTTTAAATGGGGCTCTATGCACAGCTTCCGTATAAATTTCATTAACTTTATCTTTTGTTACCTTTCTAATACGGTCTTGTGTTTCCTTATCATAGCTTGCTATTTGTTTCATTGCCTTATAAGTCTCATCAGAAATGTTTGCTTTTATAAATCCCATATTAGATCACCGCCTTTTCTTTATTGCCTGTGCAGTTAACGTATAACAATCATC
>QWCD01000169.1_pt1 | contig 18202 bp, 9 predicted proteins | sample 1972461 | NCBI WGS metagenome assembly QWCD01 (sample SAMN09866717, study PRJNA288562) | Human vaginal metagenome isolate term4_vaginal, whole genome shotgun... | isolation source: vagina | host: Homo sapiens | place: USA: California | reverse complement strand
CCTTTACCTGGATAGTGCCTGCGATTCTGTCATATACATAGGTATAGGTGCAGGTGCCGTCCGCCAATTTTTCAACCGCTACAAGTTCAAGAATTTCATTGCCGTCAGTGGTCTTTTTGTAACTGGTTTCGTCCAGGTCTATGGTAAGAACATCATTATATTTCCATATTTTTCTGCAAATATTTTCTTATATGCAATAAAAAACATCTCGAAACTTTTCCGAAATGTTTTTTGTATTCTATAAATTTTTATGCTCATCAATCTATTTTGATTGCGTAGTTGAGCCATACACGATCTTCTTCTGCACCTTGCTTTTTGTAGAATTCTTTAGCTTTAGTATTCCAGTCTGCAACTGTCCACTTTATATTCCAGCAGCCATGTTCTTTTGCCACTTCTTTTGCTTTTTGAATAAGTTTCGTTCCGATTTTCTGTCCACGGAATCCTTCTTTTACGAAGAGTTCTTTCATGTGCATGTACGGTTTGTTTTGTGCCGTATATTGTTGGAAGAAGTACACGAGTATGCCAGCTATTTCTCCGTCTACATCCGCCACAAGACAATTTGCAACTTTTTCTTTGAACATTTTCTGTTTTACGAGTTCGGGAGTTATCGCAAATGTTCCTATGTAATCTTCAAATATCGCCAAGCCTTTCATGAGTTCCCATGCTTGTGCAATATCTTCCTCTTTTATAGCTCTTACTTCTACTGACATAATATGCCTCCTGTAGCATAAAACACCTTAATACATCTTGTATTACGTATTAAATATAGTCCTTTTTTTCGTCCTGTTCAAATTTATGTTTTTTATTGTTTAATATTAAATTATTTTTGAATACGTTTTTGTATTTCATCGGACTTTAGATGATTTTATTTATGATTTTCACAGTTTCGGTTTTTCGTTACTATATTTGCAAATCGTTCATAATATTTTTTTATTTTTTGTGTGTCGGGCATTCCGAAGAGTCTATACATCGCTTCTGTTGTGATGAGCCATGTTTTGCCGCTTTTTCTGCAGTCTTTTCCTTCGACAAGTCGTGCGTTTCTGTGTCCGGAACCTATTGCCGATGCTCGTACTTCTTGCGGATCTTTGTTCCATATGTATCCCGCTTCCTGTGTGGTGAGTATGAACAGGAGCGGATTGATTTCGGTTTCGATTTTTGTTTTTTCTTTTTTATACAGTGTCACGATTGCGTTTTTTGTCAATAGTATTGTGTTTTTGTATTCGTGTTTTTCCGTTTCTTTTATTTCCGATATGTCGTTTTTGAATTGTTTTGCATTTACTTCGTATTTTTCTTCTATTTCTTTGTCCGTCATGACTTCGTTTATTATGTTTTCCGGAAGTTTGAGGTCATCGGTTTTTTCTTCGTTTTCTTTTTCGTATATATATATTTTCCCGTTTTTTACGAGCAGTTCGGCGCCTCCGGCTATGGGTCGACCTTCCATGTACGCTTTGTATATCGTTTGCGTTTTCATTTTCGGGTATGTTCCGATTATTTTTATCCCTTGTATTTCTTGTGTTTCTCCCGTTTTCGTTTTTGCGTTTTCGGTGAGTATTATTTGTGTGGAGTGTGCAATTATGTCTTTTTCGCTTTTTCTGTAAATCAGATAGTCTTGGAGTGCTTTGTATGCGATTTTTGTGTCTTTTATATTTGTTTTTATTTTCATTTTTTCTCCTTTCTTCGATTATACACTGAAATATTTACTTCGTTGTATCAAGTTCAAGAAGGAAATATTTATTTCATTGTATGTAAGTTCCAAAAAAATTGAAGATACTCGTTTGAATATCTTCAATAATTTTCAGCCGATTGTTTCAGCTATGCGCCGCATTGTTGCTAGATCGATTTCTTTGCTTTTTCCGAATATGTCGCATCTTCCTATTATGCTATATGTTTTTCCTTCGCTTTGTATGAAAAGTTCTCCGATTTGCGCACGTCCGCCTTTTCGTTTTTCACGATACTTGGTTTTCATTCCTTCGCGCGGAAGTTTTATTCTTTTATTTTCGTACATTACTACGAGTTCTTTTCCGTCGGTTTCTATTTTGTAGTCGACTATGTATATTTTTTTAAGTTGTCGCATTACAATTACGCACACTATTATGGCGGGCATTCCGATTATTGCGCCGGCGTACATAAATCCGGTGATTGAGTTTTCCGACATTTTTACTGCCGTTTCAGGTGAAATATTTGCTACAAGCATCGAAATTACGAGCGCCGTAAGTATAAGTGAGCCTGCAAATGCCGAGCCGAGTACGGTTGTACTGTTTTTCTTTCCTGCTTTGAATCTCCAACGTTTTACAGTTTTTTTCATATTTTTATCCTTTGAAATATTTTATTCCGCTTTCAAATATCGGTTGATATTTTTTGCCTGTTATGTTTTTTGCAACGTTTGTTCCGCATCTTTCACTGTGTCCCATTTTTCCGAGTACTCTTCCGTCTTTGCTTGTAAGTCCTTCTATCGCATATACGGATCCGTTCGGATTGTATACGGGGTCGTATGTGGCTTTCCCTTCAAGGTCGGTGTATTGTGTTGCGATTTGTCCGTTTTTCGCCCATTCGAGTACTTGTTCTTTTGAAGCTACCAGTCGCCCTTCTCCGTGACTTATCGCTATGTTGTGGAGTTCTCCGACTTTGCAGAGTGAGAGCCACGGTGATTTTACGGATACTATTTTGGTGGTTACATACTTGGATACGTGTCGTCCTATGGTGTTGAATGTGAGTGTGGGTGCATTTTCGCTGAGCGGTTTGAATTCTCCGTAGGGTACAAGTCCAAGTTTTATTATAGCTTGAAATCCGTTGCATATTCCCAGTACCAGTCCGTCACGTTTGTGCAGAAGTTCTTCGAATGCTTCTTCTATGAGTGTGTTTCTGAATACTGCCGCTATGAATTTTCCGCTGCCGTCCGGTTCGTCTCCGGCTGAAAATCCTCCGGGGAACATTACTATTTGTGCTTTTCGTATACGGTTTGCGATTTCTTTTACGGATTCTTTGAGTTCTTTTGCATCTCTGTTTCTTAGTATGAATGTATCGGTTTTACCTCCCGCTTTTTCAAATGCTCTTGCCACGTCAACTTCGCAGTTCGTGCCGGGCATTACGGGTATAAATACTTGAGGTTTTTCCGTGTGTATTTTTATATTCGCTTTGTACTTCGTTTCATTTTCGGGAAGTTCCGGTACGTCTTTTTTCTCGTCTTTTGCATATTGCGGGAAAATATCGTTCATCGTTTTTTCGTATGAAGTTTGAAGTTCTTCGAGTGTTATTTTTTCAGTTCCGATTTCAAATATTCCAGCTTTTGCAGTTCCGAGCAGTACGGTTTCTTCTTCTTGCAAGTATCTTTTTGCGTTTTCATTGTCGGTTTCGACAATTATCGAGCCGTATGAGTTCGTGAAGTATTCTTCCGCTTTTATTTCATCCGTAAGTTTTGCTCCGATACGGTTTCCGAATGCCATTTTCGCAAGTGTTACCGCAATTCCGCCGGCATCTACCGCTTTCATGGATTGTATATTTCCTTTTTGTACTTCTTTGTAAATGAAGTCGGCATGTTTTTTGAATATTTCAAGGTCGGGCATTTCGTCTTGTTTTCTTGTTTGTTTGAAGAGTATAAGTGCGTTTCCTTCTTTTTTTATTTCCTGTGTTACCGCTTCGGATGCTTTTCCGATGTTTACCGCAAATGCGATGAGTGTAGGCGGTACGTGTATGTCGTCATAGGTTCCGCTCATGGAGTCTTTTCCGCCGAGAGATGCTATGCCGAGTTCTTTTTCCATGTAAAATGCACCCAAGAGTGCCGCTGCCGGAGTTCCCCAGTCTTGTTCGCTTGTAAGTTTTTTGAAGTATTCTTGCAATGTGAGGTGTGCATTTCTCCAGTTGCTTCCCAATGTAGTGAGTTTCGTGAGTGCAAGGAGAATTGCATATGCCGCTCCGTGGAACGGACTCCAGCTTGCAAGATAGGGGTCGTATCCGTGTGTCATGTAACTTGCCGTGTCGGTCGTACCTTTTACCAACGGTATTTTTACAATGCTGCCGTCAGCTGGTGTTTTTTGGTATTTTCCGCCGAAAGGCATTATGACCGTATTCGCTCCTATTGTCGAGTCGAAATGTTCCGCCATACCTTGTTGCGATGCGTTGTTCAGTTCGCTCATGGAGTCTATCCATGTTTTTTTGATGTCTTCTATGTTTTTTGTTTTGAAATATCCGTTTTCTTTTGCATCAATTATTTTTGCGTTTCGACAGTACCTTGTACCGCTTGTATTTATGAAATCTTTTGAAAGATCGGCTATAATTTCACCTTTCATATGTATTACAAGTCTGTGACTGTCGGTAATTTCCGCTATGACGGATGCTTCAAGGTTTTCTTCTCCTGCGTATTTTATGAATTGTTGTGCATTTTTTCTGTCGACTACTACCGCCATACGTTCCTGTGATTCGGCAAGTGCGAGTTCCGTTCCCGACAGTCCTTCGTACTTCTTTTGCACCATGTCGAGATTGATGTATACTCCGTCCGCAAGTTCACCTACGGCTACCGCAATTCCGCCGCCGCCGAAGTCATTGCATTTCTTTATGAGTTTCGTTACTTCTTTCCTTCTGAACAAACATTGTATTTTACGTTCGGTAAGAGGATTTCCCTTTTGTACTTGTGATGAAAAGTCTTTTATTTTTTTACTGTCACGCTTTGCCGATGAGCCGGTTGCTCCGCCCATTCCGTCACGTCCCGTTCGTCCGCCCAGAAGTATGACGAGATCTCCTTCTTTCGGCTTTTCAAATATAATGTCTTTTTCTTTCGTTGCGGCAATTACCGCCCCGGCTTCAAGTCTTTTTGCTATAAATCCGTCATGGTAGTATTCCTGTGCTTGCCCTGCCGTAATTCCGATTTGGTTTCCGTATGAACTGAATCCTTTTGCGGATTCGGTGACGATTTTCATTTGAGGGAGCTTACCTTCGAGTGTTTTTTCAAACGGTGCATGAGGATCTCCGGCACCACTTACTCTCATCGCCTGATATACGTATGCACGTCCCGAAAGCGGGTCTCGTATGCATCCTCCGAGACAGGTTGCGGCTCCGCCGAACGGATCTATTTCCGTTAAATGGTTGTGTGTTTCATTTTTGAAAAACATTATCCACTTTTCGTTTTTTCCGTCCACTTCGACATCCGTTCTTATTCCGGCGGCATTTACTTCTTTCAATATTTCAAGCCTCTCAAGTTTGCCTTCTTTTTGAAGTGCTTTCATGGGTAATGTCGCCATGTCCATGAATGTTATCGGATTTTTTCTGTTCTTACCGTATACTTCTTCTTGCATATCCAAGTATGCGTCAAATGCTTCTTTTACGGGTTGTGTGTATTTTCCGTCTTGAATTTCTATATTTTTAACGTTGGTTTTGAATGTCGTATGACGTATATGATCCGACCAAAATGTATCCAAAATCAGAAGTTCGGTTATCGTGGGATCTCTGTGTTCACGTGATTTGAAGTATTCGGCGATGAATTTCAAATCTCCGATGTTCATTACCAAGTTCAAATTTTCTCCGAGTGTCTGAAGTTCTCCCGAACTCATGAATGTAAATCCTTCGATGACGGATGAGGTTTTTTCCTCGCTTTCTTTTATTTCAAAGTCTTCTGAAATACCGAGATCCACTTCTTTACATTCTGCCGTATTTATAAGGAATTTTACGATTTTTTCACGATCGCCTTTTTTGAAGTTTCCGCAAAGTGCATATATTGCGGCATATCGTACCACTACATCATCTTTTCCGGTAAGTACGGTAACGCATTGTTTTGCCGAGTCCGCACGTTGATCGAATTGTTCGGGAAGTGTTTCCACGCCGATAATTATATTTCCTTTCGGTGCGTCTTTATAAATATTGTCTACCGGCGGTTCGGAGAATATCGTTGCGGTAGCTTTTACAAATTCGTCTTCCGTTATACCTTCCACTTCATAACGGTTGTAAATTCCTGTATTTTCGATTTTACCTTTGATTATTTCTTCAAGTTTCAGTTTCAATCTTTCTTCCGCTTGTCTGTATTGTTTTTTCTTTCTTACGTAAATTCTTTGTATCATAGTGTCCTCTTTTCTTGAGATTATTCACCGTTTGCCATTCGCAGTACAACATTGTCGAATGCGTATAAAAGTAAAGATTTTTCTTCAGCTTTCGCAACTAAAATTACAACTTTCATATCGTCTTTTTCCGGATATATATAAATTTTCATGTAAATGGGAAGTTTCTTGCCTTCATTTTCAAAGTCGAATATACCTCCCGATATGTATATGTATTTTTTGCCGGAATTTATTTTTCGTACCGGTTCGATTTCTTTTAAATTTATTTTTGCGTTTTCGTAAAAATTCTTTTCGTTTTCGTCTTTCGATTTCACCGTCAATATATTTCGTGCGATTTCTCCGAAATTTTTTCCATCTTTCATTATCGAAACATTGAATTTCGACAGTTCGAGCCATTGGTCTTTTGTGAGATTCATTCTGAAAAACGGAGCGATTTCTTTTTTGTCTTTTTCGGAAAGTTGCGTTTGCAGAATGTGTCCGCAGGTAAATATTTTGTGCCGCTCGTCTTGTCCTATAAGTTCGCCGGAGGTGTAATTGTATGTTTCTTTGTCGAATTCAAGTTCTCCGAGTGTCACATCTTCTTCGTATTTATAAAAGTCGTTCGATATTTTTTCCGTAATCGTTTTGAATGATGCTCCGACAGTTGTCGACACGGTAAATGCAAGACAGATTACGGTATAAAATATTTTTTTCAAATTCATATTGTACTCCTTATGTTGTACATTTTGAGTTGGCGTTTTATACCACATGACTTCAGATAATTTTACTTTTTCGGATAAATATTTGTCACCGTCTTTTATCGTTTGTATTTGTAATTTTTGTATTTTAAAATAGATTTTCCATGTATATAGTATTAAGTGCCGCACTTGTCGGCATTATTATGAGAAACGGCGCAAATTATATTTCCAAATTATATCTTTCCTTTTATATTGTAAGGTTTATATGAAATTTATACAAGAAAAAAACCGAATTCCTTTTTATAAGAATTCGGTTTTGTTCCATTATTCTTCAAACGGTTGAACGGTTTTTTTGTCTTTTCGTTCAAGTTCGAGTTTGCGATATTTCGCCATTCCCGTTCCTGCCGGTATAAGTTTACCGATGATAACGTTTTCTTTCAAGCCCAAGAGCGGATCTTCTTTTCCTTTGATTGCCGCTTCGGTGAGTACTCTTGTCGTTTCCTGGAATGATGCCGCCGAGAGGAAGGAGTCTGTTGCAAGTGCCGCTTTGGTTGTTCCCAAGAGCAGGTTTTCGCCTTGTACTTTTGCTTTTCCTTCGTCTTCGAGTCGATTGTTTTCTCTACGGTATGCGACAGTGTCGACTACTTCGCCCGGAAGCCATTTCGAGTCGCCCGAGTCGATAATTTTTATCTTTCTGAGCATCTGATGTACGATGACTTCTATGTGCTTGTCATTAATTTCTACACCTTGTGAACGATATACTTTTTGTACTTCTTTTACGATGTAGTTTTGTGTTGCTTGTACACCGAGTACTTTGAGTATGTCGTGCGGGTTTACGTTACCTTCTATCAAACGTGTTCCGGCTTTTATTTCTTCTCCGTCTTTTACGGAAATTCTCTTTCCGAACGGTATCTTGTAGCTGTCGGATGATTCTTCGTTTGTTACGGTTACAACTTTTACATTTGCATTGTCTTCGGATTCGGAAATTTCAACTGTACCGGAAATTGTCGATATAATTGCATTTCCTTTCGGTTTACGTGCTTCGAACAATTCTTCTACACGCGGCAAACCTTGTGTGATATCTTCTGCAGATGCAACACCGCCGGTGTGGAAGGTACGCATTGTAAGCTGTGTACCGGGTTCACCGATTGATTGTGCCGCAATAATTCCGACCGCTTCTCCGATTTCAACGTGGCGACCGGTTGCAAGGTTTCGTCCGTAACATTTTGCACATACACCTTGTTCCGCATGGCAGGTAAGAACGGAGCGTACAACGAGCGAGTCATAGTGTTTTTCAATTTCTTCCGCTACGTCGTCGCTGATTTCTTCATTCTTCTTGGCCAATACTTCGCCCGTTTCCGGATTGATTACGTTTTCAAGCGGACAACGTCCGGTAATACGGTCTGCAAGGGATTCGATCAATGCACCCGTTTCCACTATCTTCTTTACTTCTACGCCTTCGGATTGTTCCATGCGTACACGGATTTCCGATATATTTGCATCGAGAAGTGTGTCTGCGATTTCGTCTGTGATGACGCTTCCGCTGCCGATTACGAGTTTTCCTTTTTTGTCGTATACGGCACTTTCAAGTTTTTTACCTACATAGTTTGCGTGAAGTCTGTGATTCATCGCTTTCTTGTATTCTTCAATTATTCCGCTTGTTCCCAAATCTATATCCTTGATTTCGGATGTTCCGTCTTCACCTTGTTTCAAGACGGAGATTTGATTTACCAATGCACGCTGAATAATGTATGTGTCTTCCATGTCGAGTGCTTTGCCTTTTACTATAAGCACGTCTTTTGTACGAGGATCGCAAATATCTTCCTGTGTGATTGTACCGATTAAGGTTTCACGTATTTCTTCCATTACTTTCTTGGAGTTCTTTTCGATTGCGATGTTTTTGAATTCTTTGTCGAAGTTCAATACTTTTATGTCGCAGTCTTCTTCACGTACGATAACGTCTTGTGATACGTCTACAAGACGACGTGTGAGGTATCCGGAGTCTGCAGTACGGAGCGCCGTATCTGCAAGTCCTTTTCTGGCACCGTGTGAAGATGTAAAGTAGTCCAATACGGTAAGTCCTTCACGGAAGTTTGCTTTAACCGGAAGTTCTACAGTCTTACCGGATGTGTCGGCGATAAGCCCACGCATACCTGCAAGCTGACGAATCTGGTTGTCGTTACCACGGGCACCGGATTGTGCCATCATCGTAAGCGGGTTGAATTTCTTCATAGATTCTTTCATTGCCGCACCTACGAGATCGGTTGCTTTACTCCATATTGCAACTACACGTTTGTAACGTTCTTCTTCGGTCATCAAACCTCTTCTGTAGTAGTTCTTTACTTTTTCTACAAGCTTGTCGCTGTCGGCAAGTATTTCGTTCTTGCTTTCCGGAACCGCTACGTCATTGATACCGATTGAAATACCGGATACCAATGCATAATGGAATCCGAGGGCCTTGATGCTGTCCAAGAGTTCGCCGGTTTTTGTAAAGCCGAGTTTCTTGAAGCAGTCGTTTACAAGTTTACCCATTTTCTTTTTGTCGATTGTAATTCCCAGACCTTCGTATCCGTCACTTCTCTTGTAGTAGAAACGGAGAGGTTCGGCAATTGCAAAGTTGAATATCAAACGACCCGGTGTTGTAACTACTTTTCCGTGTCCCGGTATTCTTACCAGAATGAATTCATGTATTCCTACGTCTTTCAACGCATATGCCGTCATTACTTCGTCATAGCCGGTGAATGCGTGTAATGTACGCGGATCCAAAGCAGCTTCTTCTTCCGGACTTTCATTTGTGATTGTGAGATAGTATGATCCCAAAATCATATCCTGAGACGGAATTGCAACCGGTTTTCCGTCTTTTGTGGACAGAATGTTGTTGATGGAAAGCATCAATGTTCTTGCTTCCGCTTGAGCTTCTACCGAAAGCGGCAAGTGGCACGCCATCTGGTCTCCGTCAAAGTCCGCATTATATCCCGGACATACGAGCGGATGAAGCTTGATTGCTCTTCCTTCCCAAAGTATCGGTTCGAATGCTTGAATACCTAAACGGTGCAATGTAGGAGCACGGTTCAAAAGTACCGGATGTTCCTTGATTACATCGTCCAAAATATCCCAAACTTCCGGAGCGAGTTTATCTACTTTTTTACGGGCAATTTTCAGATTTCCGGCAACTCCTCTTTCAATGAGTTCATGCATGATGAACGGTTTGAAAAGTTCGATTGCCATTTCTTTAGGCAGACCGCATTGGTACATCTTAAGTTCCGGTCCTACAACGATAACGGAACGTCCCGAGTAGTCTACACGTTTACCCAAAAGGTTCTGACGGAAACGTCCTTGCTTACCTTTGAGCATATCCGAGAGAGATTTCAAAGGTCTGTTTCCCGGACCGCTTACGGCACGTCCTCTGCGGCCGTTGTCGATTAATGCGTCTACAGCTTCCTGAAGCATACGTTTTTCGTTACGAATGATGATTTCAGGTGCGCCGAGTCCGAGCAAACGTTTCAATCTGTTATTTCTGTTTATAACTCTGCGGTAAAGGTCATTCAAATCGCTTGTTGCAAAACGACCGCCGTCCAATTGAACCATAGGACGCAAATCCGGAGGAATTACCGGAAGTACATTCATAATCATCCATTCCGGTTTATTTTCGGAGTAAATGAATGCTTCCACTTCTTCCAAACGGCGAATGCTTCTGATTTTACGCTGACCGCTTCCGTTTATTACTTCATCTTTAAGTTCCGCTTCCAATTTGTGCAAATCAAGTCTGCGGAGCAATGCCTGTACGGCTTCGGCTCCCATTTGAGCTTTGAAAGAGCCTCTTCCGTACATCTGAACGGCTTCTTGATATTCCTGTTCATTCAAAATCTGTTTTTCTTCAAGGTTTGTCGTACCCTTGTCCAAAACGATATAAGCCGCGAAATAAAGTACACGTTCCAATTGACGTGGAGAAATATCCAAAATCAATCCGATACGGCTCGGTGTACCTTTGAAATACCAAATATGCGATACCGGACACGCAAGGCTGATATGTCCCATGCGTTCACGGCGAACTTTGGAACTTGTAACTTCCACGCCGCACTTGTCGCAGACCGTACCCTTGTAACGCATCTTCTTATACTTACCGCACTTACATTCCCAATCTTTTGTCGGTCCGAAAATCTTTTCGCAGAAAAGTCCGTCCGCTTCAGCTTTAAGTGTACGGTAGTTGATTGTTTCCGGCTTGGTAACTTCTCCGTGAGACCATTCAAGAATCTTTTCCGGAGAGGCGATGCCTATCTTCATAGAGTCAAATTCATTTACATCCAACAATTACAGCACCCCTTTCCGTACTTATGAATCCTGACCGTCGTCAGATTCAAAATCACCCGGTACGAATCCGCCGTCGGACGGCGCATCCGTATCCATATTTTGCACATCGTTGAATGATGCCACATCGTTGTTTTCTACAACGTTTTCACCCGACATACCCGTTTCAAATACCGAGCGTGAGTGAATAAGCGCATCATCACCTTCAATAAGTTTCTTTATATCTTCTTTTTCTTCTTTATTTTCTTCCGGAGCTTTATAAAGCTTTTCATGCTCATTGCCGGAATCATATTCGTTTTCGTCCAATTCCTTCAAAATTACATCGTCACCGTTTTCATTCAATACACGAACATCCAAACCGATTGACTGCAATTCTTTCATCAATACTTTGAACGATTCCGGAACTCCCGGAGAAGGAATATTCTGACCCTTTACAATCTTTTCGTAAGCCTTTACACGTCCTACGACATCATCGGACTTAACTGTCAAAATTTCCTGCAATGTATATGCCGCACCGTATGCTTCCAATGCCCAAACTTCCATTTCACCGAAACGCTGTCCGCCGAACTGAGCTTTACCTCCGAGCGGCTGCTGTGTAACAAGTGAATAAGGACCTGTGGAACGTGCGTGAATTTTGTCATCTACCAAGTGGTGAAGTTTAAGCATGTACTTCCAACCGATTGTAACCGGACCGTCCAACTTCTCGCCGGTACGTCCGTCATAGATAACACTCTTACCCGTTTCCGGTAAACCTGCAGCTTTCAAAGTTGCTGCCAAATCTTCATCACGACAACCGTCAAATACCGGTGTTGCGATATGAATTCCTGATTCATCCGGTTCTGGCATTCCGTACTTGTCGAAATCATAACCCAAAGCACGAAGTCTCTTTTCAACTTCCTTCGGATTTTTCTTGATTTCTTCACCGAGCATGTGACATGCCCAAGACAAGTGTATTTCCAAAATCTGACCGATATTCATTCGGGAAGGAACACCCAACGGATTCAATACTAAATCCACAGGACGGCCGTCCGGAGTGAAAGGCATATCTTCTACCGGCAAAATGCGTGAACATACGCACTTGTTACCGTGACGACCTGCCATCTTGTCACCTTCACGAATTTTACGTTTTTGAGCTATATAAACACGTACAAGCTTATTTACACCCGGAGCCAATTCATCTCCGTTTTCACGTGTAAATACCTTGACATCGACAACCTTACCGAATTCACCGTGCGGTACACGAAGAGATGTATCACGCACTTCACGTTCCTTGTCGCCGAAAATCGCACGCAAAAGACGTTCTTCCGGAGTAAGTTCGGTTTCACCCTTAGGAGTTACCTTACCTACCAAAATATCCCCCGGACGTACATCTGCGCCGACCATAATAATACCGTTTTCATCCAAGTAACGAACGGCATCTTCACTTACGGAAGACAACTGACGTGTAATTTCTTCTTCGCCGAGCTTCGTATCTCTGGCATCACATTCGTATTCTTCAATATGAATTGAAGTGTACAAATCATCCTTGCACAAACGTTCTGAAATCAAAACTGCGTCTTCGTGGTTGTAACCTTCCCAAGAAACGAACGCAACCAAAACGTTGTGACCCAATGCAAGTTCACCGCCGTCGGTAGCCATACCGTCAGCCAAAGTCGAACCGGTTTCAACACGATCTCCCTTGTAAACAAGAGGACGCTGGTTTATACAGGTAGACTGGTTTGAACGCAAGAACTTGGTAAGCTCATAAGTATCAAGCTCACCGTTATCCGCACGCACGATAATCTTCTTTCCTGTAACTTTTTCAACCACACCGGAACGTTTTGCCAAAAGACAAACACCGGAGTCCTGAGCTGCAACCCATTCCATACCGGTACCTACAAGAGGAGCTTCCGGACGCAAAAGCGGAACGGCCTGACGCTGCATGTTCGCACCCATCAATGCACGGTTCGTGTCATCGTGTTCCAAGAAAGGAATCAAAGACGTACCGATAGAAACGACCTGCTTCGGAGAAACGTCCATCAAATCGACTTCTTCGGAATCGGCTTCCAAAACATCCGCACCATAACGACTTGCTACATTTTTATGTACAAAACGTCCCTCTTCATCCAAAGGTTCACTCGCCTGAGCAATTACAAGAGAATCCTCGACATCCGCAGTATAGTACTTGCACTCATTCGTTACACGATGAGCCTTCTTATCTATAAGGCGATACGGAGTTTCAATCAAACCGTACTTGTTGATAATACCGTAATTGGACAAAGACGAAATAAGCCCGATATTAGGACCTTCAGGAGTTTCAACCGGACACATACGTCCATAGTGAGAATAATGCACGTCACGAACTTCGAAACCTGCACGTTCACGAGAAAGACCGCCCGGACCCAAAGCCGAAAGACGACGCTTATGAGTAAGCTCCGCCAAAGGATTCGTCTGATCCATAAACTGAGACAACTGACTGCTACCGAAAAATTCCTTGATAGCGGCAACAACCGGACGAATATTTACAAGCACCTGAGGAGTCATCTTGTCCTGATCCTGAGTAGTCATACGCTCACGAACAACACGCTCCATACGGGAAAGACCTATACGGAACTGATTCTGAAGCAACTCGCCCACACAACGAACACGACGATTTCCCAAATGATCTATATCATCCACGGAACCGTAACCCTGCATCATATTCAAAAGATAATCGATATAAGCGATAATATCCGCACGTTCCAAAATACGGAAATTATCCTCTCTGTTACCGGAAGAACAAATAACCTTTACAGGAGTACCGTCCTCCTTCTGAGTCATAACCTCAACCTGATCGGTATTTGCAAAAACACCGCTCTTATCCAAAAGCTCTATAGCTTCCTTGTCGATATAAGAATCGGCATCGATAACAATCTCGCCCGTCTCGGTATTTACAATCGGTCCCTCGGTACGATTGCCGAGCAAACGATTCTTCCAAGACAATTTCTTATTCAACTTATAACGTCCGACCTTCGCCAAATCATAACGGCGAGGATCGTAAAAGAAATTATTCAAAAGAGTAGTACCGCTCTCAACGGTAGCCGGTTCACCCGGACGAAGCTTTCTGTAAATTTCAAGCAAAGCCTCCTCGGTAGAAGTAGTCGAATCCTTCTCCAAAGTCTTGATAATATGAATATCGTGATCGAACAAATTCAAAATTTCATCATTCGAAGAATAACCCAACGCACGAACAAGTACGGTCACAGGCATCTTACGATTTCTGTCGATACGTACGGAAATCACACCGCCGGCATCCGTCTCAAGTTCAATCCAAGCGCCGCGATTAGGAATAATCTGCGCATTGTAAATTTCCTTACCGAAAGTATCCAACTCTTTCTTGTAATACACACCTGGAGAACGAACAAGCTGAGAAACGATAACACGTTCCGCACCGTTGATAATAAATGTACCGGTATCGGTCATAATCGGGAAATCACCCATGAAAAGCTCATGTTCCTTGATTTCACCGCTCTCCTTATTTACCAAACGCACCTGCACATGAAGCGGAGCACAATAAGTCGCATCTCGAGACTTACATTCCTCAATATTATATTTTTCCTTACCGAAAGAATAACTACCGAAATACAGTGCCCACTTATGTGCACCGTCTTCGATCGGAGAAATATCCGCAAATACATCCTTCAAACCTTCAGCCTTGAACCAATCATAAGAACGAGTCTGAAGATCCAACAAATGGGGCATTTCCAGAACCTCTTGCGACCTCGCGTAAGTATATCTCTTTCTCTTACCGACCTGAACAGGTCTGAACATTTTGCTCTTGGGCATTCCGTGCCTCACCCTTTCTACACAACACCGATATCAGATGAAAAAACGAAGCAAGGTCCTCACACTATAAACCTTGCTTTTTTATCTGTAAACCTCTTTCTGCAAAATAAAATTCATTACAAAAGAATATTTTACCACCACGACAAATATATGTCAATTTCTAGAATAAATTGACATTCTGTTTTTTCATATTCAATTTTAAACGAAAAACGTTATTTGCTAAAAAAATATTTATCAAATGAACCTCTTTCCCATAAACATACTGAAATAATAATAACACAATAAACAAAAAAATACCACGCACAACAAAATGCACTATAAAACCTTATATAAAAACATGCACAAATAAAAACAAAAGAAGAATTTCAAATAAAAAACGAAACTCAAATTGCACATCAAAAAAACAAAGATATTTGTAAAAACACAAAAGGACGTACAAAATAAATTCATACGTCCTTTTGTGTTTTTTTATGAAAATTTTTTCAGTTTTTCTTTTTTCAAAAGAATACTTCTTTTGATTTTTGTTTTATTTCTTCGTTTGCGATGAACGGTATGCGTGTTGTTCTGCCTTCTTTTGCCGCTACTATTTTTTTCAGCGGGAATTCGAATATTTCTCTGTTCCATGTGTTTACCGCATCGTTGTAGAGTGTTCTTGCCGCAGTGATTTCTCTTTGCAGGTATGAGTTTTGTTGTATTGCGTCTTGTATGGTGTCTTGGCTTTTGAGTTCGGGGTAGTTTTCGAGTGCTATATTTATGTTTTTGGTTGCAATGTTCATTTTTCTGTCGGCTTCGTTTCTTGTTTCGTCTGTGAAGTTTCCGCTTCTGTATTTTGCTATATCGGTTAATATTTTTTCATCGGTATTGATGGATTTTTCTACGAGTTTTGCAAGGTTTTCAAGTATTATTACTCTTTGTTCCATGTAGTTGTCTATTTCGGATGCTGCCGTTTGTATTCTTTGTTCCATTGCGTTGAAGTGTGCGCTGATTTTTCCCATTGCCAACCACGGATATATTCCTATGACGAGGCCGATTGCTCCTACTATGTAGTCTTTGGAGTATATTCCGTATGCGATGAGTAGTATTCCTACGAGTATTACTATGTAGGGTAATATTTTTTCACCGCTTGTCGCGGTTACTGCGATTTGTTTGGGTATAACGTGTATTTCTCGTCCTTCTTTCATTATTTCGCTGTTCATTTCGTCTAATTGATTTGCCATTTTTTTACCTCTTTTTCGTATAAATTTGTGCGGTGTAGTAGTCTTTGTATATTTTTCTTCCTTTTGTTTTGTTCAGTTCGCATTCGTTTGCTATTTTTATAATATCATTTTCGCTTGCGTCGGTGTTTACTTTTTTTATTTCCATTTGTGTTGTTTTTTGTATCGGTATGTATTCTTCCCATTGTACCGGTACGGAGTAAATTCGTCCGTTTCCCGCCATTCTCGGTATGTAGTCTGTGTGAGTTTTCGTTTTGTATGAGTGTGCGGTTATTTCTACGATGTCGCTTTCATTTTTTTCTTCTCGTATGCGTGTTTTCAACAATGTTCGTACATTTACCGCGTTTGCCGGTTTGAGCAGATTTATGTCAAGAAGGTTTGCAAGCATTTCCATAAGGTATGTGTTGCAGTTATAGTTGTAGCGTTTTTTGTAGATGTATTCGCTTGATTTCATTTGTTGGTACAAGGGGATTGAAATCAGCGGCATGAATGATGCGAACATATGCTCAAAGTATTCGCAGTTGTAGTTTATGAATTTTTCGCGTGTTCGATCATATGAGAAGTCTATGTAGTTTTCCGGTGTTGTGTCCATTGCCCAGTTTCTCATATGTTTTGCTTCTATTTCGTTTATTTTCCGGTTTTTTCTGAATATGAAATCATCTCCATATGGGGAGTTTTCAAATATTTCTTTGAAGTTTTGTTGTGCGAGCGGTGTGAAGAGAAGGCGGAATTCTACTTCGTTGTTTCGGTTTTGTGCGTTGAATGTCGCATCAAATTCTTCGTTTGACATTCCTTGTATTTTTCCGTCTGTGGTCATTTCTCTTATTTTTAAAATTTTTTGTTTTATGTCGAAGAGTGTAGTTTTTTTGCTATAAGGAATGCGTGAGAATGTAAGGTTTGCCGCAGCATCGTTTCCGTATACGAGTGTCGTTTGTTCGTTGTAGTAGGGTCCGGGTTTTTCTACGCTTGCCGTGAGTGTCTGATAGACGGTTCTTGAGTGTCTTTTCCCTTGTGAGTCGGTGGTGTATACGGTGTATGATACTGTTCTTTGTCCGGTGTATGTGTATGTGCCTATGCTGTGTACGAGTTCTTTTATGAATACGAACGGATTTCCCAGAATGTCTCCCGAGAGGAGATCGAGTGTGGAGTAGTCTTCATTTTTCGTTTCGTATAGGTTGTATTTTGTTACAAGTTGTTCAAAGCGTTTCATATTGAAGTTGTAGTCCAAATTTATGAACGGGATTACTTTTCGTATGAGAAAGTGTGTCATTTCTCTATGAAACAGCGAGTTCAAAGGATACATTTGTTTGTATGCTTCTCTTTGTTTTTGCATGAGGTTTTCTTCTTTTTGTTGCAAAAGGTTTGCGAAAATTTCGGCTTTCTTTTTGAAGTTTATCGCTCCTATAATACTTAAGATTATTACAATCAGAACAATTATGTAGTTTATAGGATTTTGATTTTTGTCGATAAAGTAAAACCAAAGTCCTGTTCCGATTGCAATAAAAAGACAGAGTGCAAATAGTCCGAAAATATTTTCCCGACTTTTTTTCGCATTCGAAAGTTTTTGACTGTCTTGGTAGAGTTCGTCATATTCTTTTATAAGTTTTCTGTTTTCTTCTATATTCAAACCGGATTTTTTTACGAGTTCGTCAAAATATTTTTCCGTTTCGTTTTTGAATTTGTCTTTTAATTGTTCTCTGTAATATTTCGCCGGCTCGAGAAGTCCTTCGTCATAGTTTCGCATATTGTCCTCTTTCAATTTTGTGTATATTATACAACATTTCTTTGTAAATATTCATTTTGTTTTTTATTTTTATCTCTTTACTGTTTTGCAAGAATGTATTACAATTTTATATACATTTTTACGAAGGTTTTTACTTGTTTTATAAAATTTTCGATTGAGTTCAAAGTGCATAAATCGTTTTTTATTTTCTTGTAGGCACTTTCATGTTTTATTTTACAGATCGAAGGGGGCGTTATATTGCATAAGAGTGCGGCATTTACGGCTTTTGAGGAGGCTTTTCCGTATACTATACCTCTTTTTGCCGGTTTTTGGTTTGTGGGTATTTCTTACGGTGTTTACATGCATTCAATGGGATTCAGTTTTATTTATCCTACACTTATGGCAGCAATTATTTACGGCGGGTCTTTGGAG
>QWCD01000743.1_pt1 | contig 18338 bp, 17 predicted proteins | sample 1972461 | NCBI WGS metagenome assembly QWCD01 (sample SAMN09866717, study PRJNA288562) | Human vaginal metagenome isolate term4_vaginal, whole genome shotgun... | isolation source: vagina | host: Homo sapiens | place: USA: California | reverse complement strand
ACTCCACATCCAATAGTAACCTGCAACTAATAAGGCAATGACAATTTTTGTTGCTACAATTTCTAGTATTGATACTTTTTTCTTCATATTAATCTCCTTCTAAGGTAAAATTATAAGGTGATATATTTCTAACATGTGTTATAAATATATCACTTTGAAAACAGCTTATCAATATCGAGCTTGCAAATTTCTTTTGGACACCAAAGAATGGAGAATCTCAGCTTAGGTCAAGCCCTAAAAGTGGTGTAAATTCCGTTTTCATTTGCTGTGGTGCAACGCATTGCTGCAGGGAAGCATGCGCCTGTGCTCTGTCTGCAGGCGCACCCGCACATCTCTTATCCCGCACCAAGAAGTACTTGAAAGTAAGGCGTGTCTAACTTATAATGTTTATATCGACGTAACCGTCGATATAAACATTCACGCACTACGCACCACACGTTCCACCAGCAAGGGAGCAGCCTATGGTTCGTAATAAACGCCTTAGCTTCGATGAACGCAAACAGCAAATCAAGCGTGTAGCAGCGCGTATTTTTGTGGAAAAGGGCTTTGACAATACCACCATGGAAGACCTTGTGAAAGAAACGGGCCTTTCAAAAGGCGGCCTGTATCACTACTACAAAAATACAGCCGGCATACTGTATGACATCATGCTTGATGGCATCGTATACCGCAACAACGTTATTGCGCAATCGATAGCAAACGGCAGACAGTGGAGCATGGAATTTCTTGCCGAAGAAATGGCTAAAAAGGCCGTTGATACAAATAAGCTTATGCCCGTTTACGTTGAATTGCTTCTGGCGAAAAAAAGAAACCCCCATCTTGAAGAGGTGTATAGGCAACTTGAGCACACGACGTTTGAATTGTTCAAGGCCCAAAACATCGAAGCAGAAACGCTCAATATCGCTCCAAATCGAGTTGCATTCATGATTTTTTTTGTAAATGCAATTATTCTTTCTGCAAACGTACTGAAAGCACACGAGCTTGTACAAGACAATCAAGACCTTATAAAGGACATCATTTTACGCATTCTGGAGCAGAGCGATTCTGAAAACAGCACATCACAAGCAGAACGTGCGAACGCACCGCACTCGCGCGAGGCGCGCGCGGATGAAAGCAAGCCCCACGCGCCGCACCCGCACACAAGGTCGCAGCACCATACAACGCCTTCCCCATCAAGAAAGGAACGCTTATGAACACCTACCGAAAACTGTTCGCCTACATTCCCCAGCTTAAAGGCTTGGCGATACTGGCAGTTATTATATCGGGCGCATCGTGCATCCTTATTACGGGCGGATACTATACCATCTATCGTTTTTTGCACGCGCTTATCGTTACCAGCAACCTGCAAAGCGCGCAAAGTTTTGCGTTCGTGATTATGCTGTTATTGCTGGCAGGAAGTATATTTCGAGGCATTTCTGGACTCATAGCGCATAACGTGGGCTTCAGCTTAGAAACTGCGCTGCGAAAACGCGGCGTTGAAGGGCTGAACACAGCAAGCTTCCGGTTTTTTGATACCCATTCATCAGGCAGTATTCGTAAAACCATCGACGACAACGCGGCGCTTACCCACACCATAGTGGCGCATATTATCCCCGATGGCACGAGAGCATTCCTGATGCCCATTTTTATCATTATAGTAAGTTTCTTGGTAAACATACGCGTTGGATTATGCGTTACCATCCTTACGCTTGTTACGGGAGCTATCCTGGCAAGCATGATGGGCGGTAACCAATTCATGAAAGTATATCAGGACGCACTGGACAAACTATCTGCGGAAACAGTTGAATATATTCGCGGAATTGCCGTCATTAAAATTTTCGGCGTGTCAATCAGTTCGATGAAAAAGCTATTCACGCTTATTCAAACTTACTCCGATTACGCGTATCAGTATTCGAAGCATTGTAAAAAAAGTTACGTTTTATATCAGTTCCTGTTCTTTGGCGTGGCGGCAATTCTTGTTATCCCGATTGTATTTTTCCTGCCTAAACTGGGAAGCCCTTCTATCCTTGCGCTCGATTTAATGATGGTGCTGTTCTTGTCGGGCTTGATGTTTGCCGCATTCATGGGCGTTATGTACATTGGCATGTTTGCGTTCCAAGGCAACTACGCGGTTGATTCGCTTGAAGCGCTGTACAAACAAATGGCTGATGAATCCATGCATTTTGGAAACGAAACGCATTTTGCGCACCACTCCATCGAGTTTAAGGACGTGTCATTTTCCTACGGCGACAAACACGTTCTTCAAAATTTGTCGTTCACGCTTGAGGAAAACAAGATATATGCGCTGGTGGGTGAATCGGGCTCGGGCAAGTCGACCATTGCGAAGCTTATTTGCGCGTACTACCCGCTTGATTCAGGCGCGCTGCTCATTGGCGGAAAACCACTTTCCTCCTACACGCAAGAGGCGCTTATTCGCGAAATTGCCTTCGTGTTTCAGGACGCCAAACTGTTCAATGACACGCTTTTCAACAACGTTCACTGTGCTAAGCGCGACGCATCGCATGAAGAAGTAATGGCGGCGCTGTCGGCAGCAGGGCTTGATAGCGTCATCAACAAGCTGGAGAAACGCGAGAATACGCTTATTGGAACGAAAGGCGTGTACCTGTCGGGTGGCGAAACGCAGCGCGTTGCTATTGCGCGCGCCATCTTGAAAAACGCACCCATCGTCATTATGGATGAAGCGTCGGCTTCTGTTGACGCCGATAACGAATACGAACTGCAAAAAGCGTTCAAACAGCTGATGCGCGGTAAAACGGTGATCATGATTGCGCATCGCTTGTCATCCATCACGGGCGTTGACGAAATTTTGCTTGCTGAGCAGGGGAAAATCGTGGAACGCGGCTCGCACGCGCAGCTTATCGCGCAAAACGGAAAGTATAAGCGGCTTTACACACTCTATACTCAGGCGAACGAATGGAGAGTAAGCAATGAATAAGTTTCTGAAACGCAGCTTCGCCCTAACTGACCAGGGAGTTCACGGCGCTCTGAAGGCGGGCATGTTCAGCTTCTTGGTATTTGTTATAACGATGTGCCCAGCAATGTTACTGTTGCTGTTGGTTGATCAACTGCTGCTACAACACGTGCACGACACGCTTACCTACGTGCTGTTTTCGCTGATCACGCTTATTGTAATGGCCGTTTTGCTAAGCTTTGAATACGAATCACAATACAACGAAACCTACAAGGAAGCAGCGAACTTGCGCATCGAAATTGCGCAGAAGCTCTCACAGCTTGAGATGTCGTATTTTTCGAAGCACGACCTTGCCGATCTTGCGCAAAGCATTATGGCCGATGTGGCGGCAATCGAGCACGCAGGCAGTCACGCCATTCCCACAGCGATTGGGTTTTGCCTGTTCTTGCCCGTAATTACGATACTGATGCTTATTGGCAACTGGAAAATGGCGCTGCTTGCTATTGTGCCAACCTTGGTGTCGTTTGGGCTGATTGTGCTGGGGAAAAACTACGCACGCGCGCAGTTCAACAAACATTACGTGCGCCTGCGCGAAAACTCGCAAGCGTTTCAAGAGCGCATCGAGATGTCGAAAGAAATTATCGCGTTCAACTTAACCGAGCACGTCAAAAGCAGTTTATACGCGCGGCTTGAAGATACGCAGCGCGTACACTGGAAAAGCGAACGCAATGCCGCGTTCCTGTTAATGGGCTCGGGAATTTTTGGTCACTTCTCGCTTGCATTTACGATTGTCGGCGGCATTTTCCTTATGCAAACGGGAGAAATTTCGATATTGTACCTGATAGGCTACGTGCTTGCTGCCATGAAAATCAAAGAAGTGGTCGATGCGAACATGGAGTTTTTCATGGAAATTTTCTACATCAATTCGGCAGTGGAACGCATCAACGAAATTCGCAATGCAAAAGCGCTCAGCGGGCGCGATGTGAACTTTTCAAGCTTCGACATAAGCATCGAGCACCTGAATTTTTCTTACGATGCCAACAAACCGGTGCTTAAAGACGTTTGCTTTACAGTGCCGCAAGGCAGCGTGTGCGCGCTGGTTGGAGAATCAGGATGCGGCAAAACAACACTCTTGCACCTGATAGCGCGCCTGTACGACTTCGATTCGGGCAGCATTTCCATTGGCGGCGTGAACATTAAAGACGCGTCAGCCGAAAGTTTGTATCGCAACGTATCGATTGTGTTTCAAGATGTCGTGCTGTTCAACACAAGCGTTCTTGAAAATATTCGCATTGGGCGTGAAGGCGCAAGCGATGAGGAAGTAAAGCGTGCCGCGCAGCTTGCGCAGTGCGACTTTATTGACAACCTGCCCGAGGGTTTTGATACGCTCATCGGGGAAAATGGCCAGCAACTTTCGGGTGGTGAACGCCAGCGTATCTCCATTGCGCGCGCGTTTTTGAAAAATGCACCAATTCTGATTTTGGACGAAATTGCGTCAAGCTTAGATGTTGACAACGAGCGAAAAATTCAAGAATCGCTGAATGAGCTGATGAAAAACAAGACAGTCATCATTATTTCGCATCGCATGAAGTCAATTCAGAACGCAGCGCGCATTGTGGTGCTGAAAGAGGGTCGCGTGGAAGCGTGCGGCACGCATAGCGAGCTGCTTCGTTCCAGTTCAAGCTACCAAAAGCTGATCGAGAAAACACAGGCAGCAGATGAGTTCGTGTATTGAGGCGGCGCAAAGATGGGGCGGGAGCGGCGTAACGGCACCACGGCATCACGACACCGCGGCACCACATCATTACGGGACCACGACCCCACACGAGACAGATAAGTTCGCGTCATTCATAGAGTAAGGAGATTAGGATGAAACAACAAAACACCACGTCAAATCAGCGTTCTTCACTTATGCTGAAAGATTTAGTTCTTATTGGTATTTTCGATGTGATTTACCTTGTCATTATCATGGCATGCGACTGTATGGGGATTGTGCCGATTTTGTATTTGATCTACCCCATCATTGCCGCCATTATTGCTGGGCCATTGGTGCTGCTATTTATGGCAAAAGAACAAAAAGCGTTTGCGTTTTTGATTTTTGGCATCATACCGCCCGCTCTCACGTTCTTGCTGGGCAACACGTACGTTGTTTTGGTGATTGTCATTATCACGACCCTTCTTGCCGAAGTGCTGCGCAAAATTGGCAACTACTCCAGCTTCACCTGGAACACACTGGCGTATGCAGTGTATTCGCTGTGGATACCTGGCGTATTAAGCCAGATGATTTTTGTGCGTGAGCGTTTTCTTGAACTGTGTAAGCCGATGGGAGATGCTTATATAGCGCAGCTTGTTCAAATTCTTACATGGCAAAGCATGATTTTAGTAACTATCGGGTCAATCGTGGGAGCGATTATCGGGGCGCTTATCGGTAAAAAACTCTTAAAGAAGCACTTTCTAAAAGCCGGAATTGTTGCATAAAATGGCTGTTCACATGCGTATATCAACCAAGAACGAAAGCATCAGCGCCCCGTCGTGCGAAGCGAACGCACAAGTAGCCGCAGATGATACCGAACGCGCGAATATACAAGCATCCGCACATGAAACCGTGCAATCAGCCGCAGAAATCGTCCGTTCATTTTGCGGTTTGCAGGCCCGTCCGTTCAACCCGAACCCCATCAGCAAATGCGTGGTGCTGGTGCTGGCAGGGCTGTGCGTCTTTAAGCACCTCCCTACCGAAATTCCGCTGTTTATTACGCTGCTGGCATTTCTGTATCTGAACGACTACCGCGCAACCGTGCTAAAAGCGCTGATCGTATACACGCTGCTTAGTTTTGTACCGAATTTTGACGCGCTTTCGAGTCTGCCTGATGTGCTGAAGATATTCTTGTGTTTCGCCTTGGTGATGAAATTGTTCATGCTGCCGTATTTAGCAGGAAAGTTCCTGGTGAAAGGTTCAAGCGTGAGCGCCATCGCCGCCATTACCACCGCTATGCGCATTCGCAACATTTCTAAACGCCACCCAGCACGCTATTTAGAATACGTATTCGTGCCGCTGATGATTGTGTCGTGCAATCTCGCTGACGACATTACCAAAGCCGCAGAGTGCAAAGCCATATCCAACCCCGGCACCAAAACGCGCTACACCACCATTCGCTTTCGCGTTGTTGATTTTTTGTATATGGGCATTGTTGCGGCACTAATTGCAGGAGGAATTGCATGCTTACACTGCGCAATCTAAGCGTGTTTTACGATGAAAACCAGGTGATTCATGCTATCAACCTTAACGTATCGCCAGGTGAATGCGAAATTGCAATGCTTGCGTCGTCGGTGTTTCAAAATCCCAAAACGCATTTTTTCAACGTCGATACAACGCAAGAGCTGCTGTTTTTCCTGGAAAACACCGGAGTGCCTAAAAAGGATATGCAGGAGCGGTTGCAAGAGTTACTTTCTCTTTTTCCGATTGCTCACATGCTTAACAGAAGCATTTTTGAGCTGTCGGGCGGAGAAAAGCAAATTCTATGCCTGGCCAGCGCTTATATTTCAGGTTGCAAACTGATACTGCTTGATGAGCCTACATCAAATTTAGACCATACCTATATTGAAATACTTGCTAATATGCTTCGGCGTTTAAAAGAGCGGGGCATTACGTTGCTTATTGCTGAGCATCGCTTGTATTACCTACGCGAAATACTTGATAGGCTTATTCATATTGAAAAGGGAGAAATAAAACACTGTTATACACAAAGTGAATTTATTCGCTTGAGTACAGATGAGTTGCATGCGCTTGGACTGCGAAGCAATGTTGACGAGGCACTCTCGTTGTCTGAATTGCCACCATACACAATAGAAAATTGTCCAACACTACGTATAGACAATCTCAAATTAAGCATTGCAAAGCAATGCAATCTTCATGTAAGCAATCTTGCCTTTCATACGAACTATATTTATGGCATTGTTGGAAAAAATGGTTGTGGTAAATCAAGCTTTATTAAAAGCCTTATTGGCGTTATGAAACAATCAAAAGAAACAGTGTTTTACCAGGATAAACAGTGCAATAAACGAAAGAGGATTTCGCTATCATCACTAGTAATGCAAGATGTAAACAGCCAGCTTTTTAGCGAATCAGTTGAACATGAGCTCACACTTACGCAAAAAAACATATCGGAAGCTTCCCTAGACTCTATATTAGAGCAACTTAACATCCGTGAATTCAAAAATGTGCATCCCATGAGTTTATCTGGGGGTCAAAAACAGCGTGTTGCTATTGCTACTAGCATGGTTGATGGAGCGGCGCTCATGTATTTTGATGAACCAACCAGTGGCATGGATTATAAAAACATGCTTGCCATATCGCACTGCATTCAATCGCTTAAAAACCAAAAACGCATTATTTTTATTGTTTCGCATGATGTGGAATTTATTAATATCACGTGCGATTATATTCTAAATATAGAGCGTTTCTCTACACGATATTTGCAGTGAAACTATATCGGAGGAATAAAAGAACTCGGGGAGCGTTACAAGCAAAATAATGAAATAAAAGATGGTGTATTAAACGCACTTGTTGACTGTTAAAACTTTTATTCGTAAGTCTAATTAAGATAGATTATTCACTAACAAGAGGTTGTCCAAGTGGCTGATAGTAGGAAGTTTATGATAAGCATAAAGCAGATCTCGAGCTCAAAACAGACGGATGTGCTCACTATGTTGTGCATTGCTTGAATGGAAAAGCTGTAGTGAAGTAGCGACTTTAGGTATGGCGAAAACAGCTAACTTGTATACTCGTATTGATCCAGAGTTAAAAGAGCAGGCAGAGTATATATTGAATTCTTTGGGTCTTCCTCCTTCGAGTGCCATTACCATGTTTTATAAGCAGATTGTTTTACAGCATGGGCTTCCTTTTGATGTGAAATTGGGTTATAGAGAGCCGCGTGATGTGAGTTCTATGACTCAAGGTGAGCTGAATGATGAGTTGGAAAAGGGTTATAAGTCGGTTTTATCTGGTAATGCGAAGCCTGCGAGTAAGGTTTTTGAATCTTTGCATAAGGAATTTAACCTATAAGATTTCTTATTCTCAATAAATACTATAGAAAATCGCGTAACGCAACCCATGCGAGGGGCGCTGCATTAGCACCATGAGCCTAATGCCAAGCACATTTAAGCTTTGCGCTTTTGCTTTCTTCTGCGTAAAAACTCTTTAACAACGATTGGAATTATAGTTGGAATGCATTCAAGAGTAATAAAAAATGTAATGTACGTGCAAGTCCAGCTATTACCCAATTGCCGAGGAGACTCTTGTAATATCAATAAATCAATAGCAGGGGCGATGAGCGCGATAGCGATGGTTTTACAAACTCCTAAGTTTTCGAGTGTTTTTTGATTGACAACGATTGAGTAAAGTACAAGTCTTGTTAAACCAAATACGTGAGCTATGAAAACTAATAAAACAGGTGAGTCATAAGCAATTTCTGGGTTAAACAATCTAAGTGAGTTAAGGATTAGTCCTAAAAGAGGTAATAATAATGAAAAAAGGAATAATCGTATAGCTTGATACACAGATTTCTTCATACTAGCCTCCTTAACAAGTATTATCGTAACTAGTAAGTCTTGTAACTAGTGAGTTTTAGCTGGCAGAATATATTCAGCATACCAAAAACCCACGTTAAGTGGAATGGTCATTTACAGGCTGAAAAGGTCTGCGTAGCTAGGCGTTTGCTTAAATACTGTTAAGCCACCTCATAATAAGCAAGCAAAAAGTAAGATGGCTCCCTCATTGCGAGAAAGCCACCTTCTATAAGTATCGCCCCACACTATGTGTAATACTTTACTATGCACGCTTGCTTCACTATACGCACAAAGGCACCCATCAGTTTAGAGCTTATTCGCTATTCAGCGATTCCTCCCAAGCGGGATTTATGGCAATATCACTAATGCCTACATTATTTTTGCGATATTCAGCTAAGCTACTTACATCAAATAGATGTTCGTATGTGCCGGTCTTAAATACATAACGAGAGAACTCAAGAGGATCATCTTTGTCCTTCCCTCTGATAAGGCAATATACTGCAGACGGTGTTATTTCAAACTTAACATAGTCTTTTCCGTCAGGGAGATCTTCGAACTCATAGAGCTGTTTGGCAGCTCCTGTTGTCAGGTCAATTGAAAACACCTTACCACTCGTAAGATAATAGCAGCTGGTGCCCTGTATAACGCCTCTGGCTCTGCAAACTCCCATATTAGAACCAACAAAATTGCCTTTTTCATCTACTACATCAATAATACGATACGTGTGATCTTTGAGGTTCCACTCTTCTAACACGCCATGCCCTGCACGATGATCCTTGCCGTCACCTGGCTCACCATCGGGATAATCAAGTTTAAAACTTAAAAGATAGATGCAGTCATTTAAGCGCTGATAACATGTTTCTGCATGCACAACGCCCCTACGGTAAGGAATACTTTCAAGCACCTGCGGGTTTTGAGGATGATTTGCTGGATACGCCTGAACTAAAACGTCGAAGTTTTCTATCTGTGCAAGCTCTTCATCTGATACACCTGAATGCTTTTGATAGACCTCTTTGGCTTGATCAAAAAGATTGGGCGCGTGTATAGTTTGCGTTATAGCATAAAGCGTATCATCACACGCTCCCATGCTCATATATCCGCCACGGACATCAATGATTTCGGTTTTTTCTGAATCCCCTAAAATAACAGGTTGTTTATAGCCATCGGGAGATCCTCCCGCTCCATAGAATGCCATAAACCCTTGCACGTTATTACGTGGATAACGAGCATATTCTATTGCCAGCTTGATGTCGCGAGAAAGAACTTTTGTACCTTCTTCATTGGTAAAGAATTCCTGATCAGGGCCACCATAAAAGACACCAGCATGTGTCCAGACGAGTTTTGCAGAATCCATCTTGCCACATTGAAACGCGCGGATATTACCAGAAGGATCAGCAAGCACCGTATATCCAGTTTTTGGAATGAGGCTTGTATCACCAGCAATATAAACACTAGTTAGGCGTATGGCAAGCGCTTGATCTTTTGTAGTAAAATCTCGAGCGCTTATAGTGGGAGCTGGCTTAAAGAAATAGTAGAGAGCAAACAATGCGCTGCAAACCACCACACAAGCAATGACTGCTAAAATTCGACGTTTCATAGCGTTCCTCATTTGTGTATAGTTGGACAATTGTTTAATTATTGGTAGGGATCTTTTCTTTTACAACTATCGGGCGCTGTTTCAACAACCCAATTAACCTTTGTATACGTTGATTCCTTAATATCGTAGGGAAAAACTCCCGAGCCACCATTTCCATCAAGATCAACGCCAGCGCCCTTCATATATGCAATCCAGACAAGTTGTGAACAATTGAGGTCATATGAATCTAAATTCTTGTTGTCCCAAAAATAGAGATTATATGGACGATCGACTAAATTGAAATACGCATAATCGGCTGCTGCATTCTGCTGATCCTGTGTACAAGTAGTCTCCATAAGAACCGTGCCTTTTTGAACCACTACCTCACAATTCCAAGCCCATCTGCTGAGTTTACCTGGCCCTTGGGCTTCTACAATCCAATTATAGCCCCCATAAATCCCGATATGTCCATGTTCTACTCCTAGTGTAGAAGCAGGAGTAAGAAACATATCACCTTTGTTATAAGAAGTTGGCAGTTGAACTGATTCATTATTAGCATTGCTTTTTGTTTGTAATAAACGAATCTCGGCAAGAGTCTCGTCACGATAGCGAGCATTTTGACGAATTTCCTTAACGATATCTTGCAATGTTTCTTCTCTTGTTTTACCTGTTCTTTCAGCTATTTTATCGGCAGATTCAATAACCATGTGCTCAGTAGTACCTGGATTAGTGCGTACAATCTCATTTATTAACTCATGTTCTGTTACGCTTGAAGCTTGAACAGGAATAGTAGGGATAAATAAAGAAAGGGCTATACCCACAACGATAAAAAGCCCTAAGCGATGAGTGCGGCTCATAATTGAACCTCCTTTCGTCAGACAAGATTGAAGTCTTATCTTATGTGATTATATTGCTATTATTTTATACTATTTTCTTAAATCTATTGACAAGAATTTAATAATTGGTTTTCCATTTTTGAGTTTATCCCGAACGTACCGTTATGGACAAACAATTAAAGATGAGAGCTGTTCGATAGATGGACCTTTACAGACAATACCTTATTTTACAGTCGCTTACATAAGAAGAGATTATAAGGAACAATTGGAATAACTATAATATGGCATATTATCAAGCAAATCGTAAGCCAGCGTTGAGGCAGCGTATCTTTTCCTTAAGCATGCCGAGCATGGATATCAAAAGTTCATCACAAATGGCCAAACGATGTACGAAAAAAGCCATGCTCATGTAAAGGATCTCCTTGCCCAAGCGCAATTTGACGAGTTCCGTAAAAAATATAGCGAGCATCAGGAATAATGTGATTGTGGGAATGGCTTAGCGCACGCGCAGCTCGGTGTCGTGTGCAGCTCGGTGTTGCGCGCAGTATGATTCTGCGCCATCTAGGCGCCGCGGCGGAGTTTCGAACCAGCTTTACAGAACATTACGCTTAATATTCGAAAAAACCTTATTTGACACGAGTTTTTGTAGCGCAGAGCCATGGGAACAAAAAATGTGTTTTTCATTTGACCAGGTAGGCGCATTGAGCAAGTTTTGAGAACGTCTTAAAACCGCCGCGAAGGGCAATTTTTGGCTTCAGAACTCGTGTCAAACGGGGTATTTTTCGAATTTTTCTCAAAGTTTTTTGTAAATGGGGTCGCCAGGGCCTCATCTGACGGCAAATTACATGGATTTCAGGGCAGTTTTGCTCACAGAGTGCACATTGCTCACAAGCTTATCCTTCAAACTAAAACACCACACATAGCCGCGCGTCCATTACATCAAAGGCTGGCGCGCGCCTTGCATAACTTTACCCAAATTTTACCTAATGAATTCCTGCACTTTACATCTACTTAGTAGCATGAATGTAAGCGCATCGTACAAACACTACGTACGGTACAGCTCAAAGTCATAACGTAAAACAACACAAAGGAGAACGAATGACACACTATATAACTCGACGCCAAGCATGTATTTTGGGAGCCGGCCTATTGGCTAGTGCTGCTAACTTAGCATTAACGTGCTGTGCAAAGACAGATGACAAACCCACGGATACCTCTAGCTCAAATTTACAGGGAAGTATTTCGCTTGCAGGCAGCACATCCATGGAAAAGATGTGCGAAGCGCTTAGCGAAGGATTTATGGAAACATATCCTAACGTGCGTGTTTCGGTTGAATACACGGGCTCCAGTGCTGGCATAGAGTCGCTTACGTCAGGATTGTGCAACATTGCCAATAGCTCTCGCGAGCTTTCTCAAGCCGAAAAATCATCGGGTATCATTGGAAACGTAGTTGCACTCGACGGTATCGCCATTATCGTTAACAAAGCAAATACCTGCACGAGCATTACAAAAAGCCAGCTCAAACAAATTTTTACCCGCTCGATTACTTCTTGGGGTGATGTAGGCGGCACAGACGCTGCTATCGTTGTCATCGGCCGTGAGAATGCCTCGGGTACGCGTAGCGCATTTGAAGAGCTTGTTGATGTTAAAAATAGCTGCGTGTATGCTCAAGAGCTCGATTCAACAGGAGCCGTACTTGCAAAAGTTGCCTCAACGCCAGGCGCAATTGGTTATATTTCATTAGACGCTCTTTCTGACTCGGTTAACGCGCTGGTACTTGATGGCGTGGCGCCAACGGCAGACACAATTGCCTCACAGCAATATCCACTTGTACGACCATTTATTATGGCTACTAAAGGAGCGGTGTCCGAACAATCAGCATTGGTACAAGCATGGTTTTCATATATAGAATCTGACGAGGGCATACAAATAATACAACGTGCTGGTGTTATGCCAGCCAAGTCAAATACAGCAGACGCAACAGCACAGTAGAAGGTGACACATGCTTCTTCATCAAAAACAGCGTGTACAAGAGCGCGCCGCTCAAACTGTGTGCGCAGCTTGCGCGTGTATCGCGGTGCTCGCGGTCGCCTCGATAAGCGTATACATTTTAATAAGTGGATTACCTGCGCTTATGCATATCGGTATTGGTAATATGCTGTGCGGCGTACAGTGGAGCCCAACAACAAACCCTCCTGTATTCGGTATAAACTATATTATTCTTGCGTCTGCTCTTGCAACGGCGGTAAGTGTTTGCATTGGCCTGCCGTTAAGCATTGCTGTTTCAATTTACATAACGGAGCTTGCGCCTGCGCGTGTTGCAGCAATCGTAAGTAGCTTTATAGAACTGTTAGCCGGAATCCCCTCCGTAATATATGGTCTGGTGGGAATGGTTGTGCTGTGTCCCCTGCTATACCACGCTGAACTTGCTATATACAGCAATGATCCAGCACATCAATACTCCGGCGGCTCTAACATGCTTGCGTGCGTATGCGTACTAGCAATTATGGTACTTCCAACCATGATAGGTATGAGCGTGTCGGCACTTCGTTCGGTACCCACATCGCTTCGTGCCTCGTCGTATGCGCTTGGCGCTACGCGCATACAAACAATCGTAAAAGTTGTTATTCCTGCAGCTAAATCAGGTATTTTCGCCGCAATCGTGTTGGGCGTTGGACGAGCACTGGGCGAAGCCATGGCAATTAGCATGGTAGCTGGTGGTGGCGTTAACCTGCCTCTTCCGTTCGCTTCGGTGCGCCTGCTTACAACCCAGCTCGTAAGCGAGATGAGCTACGCGCAAGGGCTTCATAAAGAGGCGTTGTTTGCCGTAGGTGTTGTACTGTATGTGTTTATTATCTGCATAAATAGCATCGTACTCCTCACAAAACGAAAGAAGCATTGCTATGGAGAATAACACTATCCCCGCTCCTGGCGCTGCGCAGGTGTCCAACGCCATGGGCGCGTCTACCAACGTCTGCGCGTCCACTGCCATGCGCGCACCACGTTTGCCCCATGAAATTGCTGTTGCAACTGCAGATTTCACCGTATACACATTTGTGTATATATCAGCAGCTCTTATTGTGTTGCTGCTGGTAGGTATAATTGGGTACGTGCTTGCCCAAGGGTGGCCCGCCCTTAACCTCGAGTTTTTTACGTGTAGTACGTCACTACGAAAAGGCACTATAGGCGTTGCAGGAAATATTATCAATACACTCATTATTGTAGTGACAACACTTGCCATCGCCATACCGATTGGCGTTGGAGGCGCCATTTACCTGCAAGAATATGCAACTAACAAAAAACTCGTGCGTGTTATAGATTTTGCCACCGATGTTCTTGCTGGTATTCCTTCTATCATTTTTGGACTATTTGGCATGCTGTTTTTTGGACAAGTCCTTCGGCTTGGATATAGTCTGTTGTGCGGTGCTCTGACGCTTGCGTTAATGGTGCTTCCGCTCATTACGCGCAACACGCAAGAGGCACTTACGTGTGTACCCCAAGGCTATAAACTTGGCGCTTTTGGCTTAGGTGCAGGTAAATGGCATACTATCCGAACCATTTTGTTGCCCGTGGCAGCACCTTCTATAGTAACAGGCGTTATTTTGGCGCTTGGCCGCATTGTTGCCGAATCCGCAGCATTGCTCTTTACTGCAGGAAGCGCAAAACTCCTACCTCAAAGTATAGGCGGGCTGTTTTCAAAACTGTTTACATCGGGTGGGACTCTTACTGTTCAGCTTTATCTAAGTGCTACCAGTCAGGGCGATTTTACCACAGCATTTGGCATTGCTTGCATTCTTCTTGTGTTCACTCTGCTCATCAATGTGGCAACTCACGCGCTTATAGCACGCACCAGTTATAGAACTCTACAAACTTCGTAGTTCTACCTGTCTATAAGCATTCTACCAGCATAAAACCAGCCTAAGAAAGGTTTAGATCGTATGACATTCTTTACAGAGACGCAACCAACCACCGCGCAAGACGCACAGGAGGGAGTGCAAAGAGCCCAAAGCTCAGCGCCGCACGTGCAAGCAACTCCAACGCCAGAGCCATGCGTGCAGCCAGCTCCAACGCCAGAGCCATGCGTGCAGCCAGCTCCAACGCCAGAGCCATGCGTGCAGCCAGCTCCAACGCCGTCCGCGCAGCACTCCACCAAAATGCACATTTCTCATCTAAATGTGTTCTACGGAGCCACGCATGCACTGCAAAATATTACGCTTGACATCTACAACCACAGCGTGCTTGCGCTTATTGGACCTTCGGGCTGTGGTAAAAGTACATTTTTACGCTGCCTCAACAGAATGAACGACACGCTTTCCTCGGCTCATATCAGCGGAAATGTTCTTCTTGATGGTAAAGACATATACGCGCCAAACAGTAACGTAATTCGCCTGCGCAAGCGCGTTGGTATGGTGTTTCAGCAGCCGAATCCGTTTCCGATGAGCATTTACGACAATGTTGCATATGGTCCGCGCGTGCACGGTATTACAAAAAAGAGCAGCTTAGATGAAATCGTTACGCGCAGCTTACAGCGCGCTGCCATCTATAACGAAGTAAAAGACCACCTCAACGATTCGGCACTCAGCTTATCAGGCGGCCAGCAACAGCGCTTATGTATTGCACGAGCGCTTGCCGTTGAGCCAGAAGTATTGCTTATGGATGAGCCAACAAGCGCGCTGGATCCTATATCAACTGCTAAAATTGAAGAGCTTATCGCAAGCCTCAAAGAGCACTATACTGTTGTTATTGTTACCCACAACATGCAGCAGGCGGCACGTGTGTCCGATTATACGGCGTTTTTTCTTTTGGGCGAGATGGTAGAAACTAATAGCACGTACCAACTGTTTCATGAACCTCATGATGAACGCTGCGCAGATTATGTTATGGGACGGTTTGGTTAGTGCAAGGCGATATACAAGCATGGAGTGTACCAATGGAGTGTATCTATGTTGTTGAAGACGATGTAAGTATTCAAGAAATTGAAATTATCGCTCTTAAAAACAGTAACTACGACGTGCAAGCCTTCTCGTGTGCCGCCGATTTTTTTGCTGCGCTTAAAACACGCACGCCGCAGCTCATTTTGCTTGATATCATGCTGCCCGACGCCGACGGTAATACCATTACACGTACTCTAAGAAGCAACGCCCAATGGTCACACATCCCCATTATTATGATTACGGCAAAAACAACCGAAATGGATATGATACGCGGGCTTGATAACGGCGCGGATGATTATATTCGCAAGCCGTTTTCTGTTATGGAGCTCCTCTCTCGCATTCGCGCGCTCTTGCGCCGAGCACAAACGCCTGCGCAAATGCCTGCCGATAAGTACTCTGTGTGCCGAGTAGGTACAATTATGCTTGATCCCGCGCGCCATTACGTGTGCGTGCACGATACGCCTGTTAATCTTACGCACAAGGAATACGATTTACTTCACTACCTTATGTTACACGAAGGACTGGTGTTTACACGCGAGGTTCTTATGCAGGCAGTGTGGGGCTTTGATTTTGAGGGCGAAAGTAGAACAGTTGATATGCACATTAAAACGCTGCGACAAAAGCTAGGGGACGCGTCGTGCTACGTACACACAGTTCGAGGTGTTGGGTATTGCGTTAAATCAGACGATATCCATACAGCGTAGGAGCAACTTAGTTTCAAGGACTGTTCGTCTGCGTTCTAAAACGATAAGCATGCAGCATGGGAGCGGCGCTATGAAGAAGAAAATCAGTCTGCACTTGGCCATTATTTCGTGCTTGGCGCTTGTTTTGTGCACGTGCGCGTTAACGGGCGTGTTTTATCGTATATTTTTTGAGCAAATCAAGCATGATATCCGCGTTAACGCAGAGCTCATTTGCACTAATGACGCGCTAAGGCACACACAAGACGCTTCAATGGTGCAGCGCTTGTATGGCTCGCTTGATAACAATAATTTACGGATGACGTGGATTCGCGCAGATGGTCGCGTGCTTTTTGATAACGATATTGATGAACATTCAATGGCAAACCATCTTAATCGCCCCGAAATTCAAGACGCACTACACAAAGGGCAAGGCGAAAGTACACGTCACTCTGCAACCTCGCATTTTGATACCTATTATTATGCCGTTTTGCTGGACAACGGAACAATTGTCCGCCTTTCCATGCATGTGCAGACCATTGCCGACATCTTTTTTGCCACGCTACCCATTGTTGGAGGAATTGTCCTTGTTGTATTCCTCATTTGTGTGCTTGTAGGCAGACATCTTACAAAGGACTTGCTCAAGCATTTAGATGTCCTTGCAAAAAATTACGACTTACCACCAAGCACACCTGTGTATAAAGAGCTAGAACCTTTTATACGAACAATGCGTGAGCAGCACGAAAAAATCCTTCTTGCCGCGAAAAGCAGACAAGATTTTACGGCAAATGTAACGCACGAGCTTAAAACACCCATTACAGCTATCAGCGGTTATGCCGAGCTTATCGAAAATAAGATGGTTGACGCAGAAGAAGCCGTGCATGTAGCTGCACAAATTAGGGAAAATTCGCACCGTTTACTGTCGCTTGTGTGCGACACTATTCGCTTGTCGGAGCTTGATCACCCTGAATTTGAGCATAAGTTTGAAGACGTGGATTTACTTATGTTAGTACGCGAAACAACTCAAGCGTTGCAACCAATTGCAGCACAGCGCGGATTAACCTTAACGTGTAGCGGGACTTCGGTGCGAGTACAGGGCAACTATGCACTGTTGCGTGAAATGCTTGAAAATTTAATTCAAAATGCGCTTACGTATAACAAAGCAGCAGGCATCGTGTCCGTTCATGTTCTTATCGAACATACAAGACCAACAATCGTGGTAAAGGATACTGGTATTGGTATTCCAGAAGCCGAGCAAGCGCGTATTTTTGAGCGCTTTTATCGTGTTGACAAGTCGCATGCACGCCAAACAGGTGGAACTGGATTAGGTCTTGCGATCGTAAAGCATATAGCCGACATTCATTCGGCAACTATTCATGTAAAAAGCGAGCTTGGTGTTGGTACAGAAATGCGCTTTGTGTTCTGATAACAATAAAATAGATAATAATAAAATAAAGGTGGATTAAAAGCTCAACGTATTTAGGAAAATCCTTAGACCAAAGCATGGGCCGCAGAAAAAATTATTGAGATTATTTACAATATTGAGATTATTTACAACTTATAAGAAATTACCTATTAAAGACAAGGTTCAATAAGTAATTATGAATCTCTTAATAGTGCAAATTATGGTGAACGAAGAAAGTTCGAAGGTTGATTTATACCAACTAAAAGTCCTCAAGCAGGTTATCCCACAGACAGAAACCAGATATCTCACACACGTCCAACCAGAAACACGCAATATACAAATGTCCCTCGTTGGTCAGCGACGTCCTGCTCTCCCACGGACTAACTCCGCAGTACCATCGGCGCTAGGGGGCTTAACTTCCGGGTTCGGAA
>QWCD01000165.1_pt1 | contig 18512 bp, 14 predicted proteins | sample 1972461 | NCBI WGS metagenome assembly QWCD01 (sample SAMN09866717, study PRJNA288562) | Human vaginal metagenome isolate term4_vaginal, whole genome shotgun... | isolation source: vagina | host: Homo sapiens | place: USA: California | reverse complement strand
ACAATTGCTCGGTCTTCATGATGCAAAGATAACAAATACTTATGAAATTATGTGCATGAGAGGGGAGGGGTTGCAACTGGGTTTTACGACTGACCCGTTTTCTCTTCGTATTCCCCGTAGCCGTAGTGGTAATTTCTATCCTTTGCTTCTTGGACTGATACGTAATGAGAGCGAGGAACGCGCTCGTCTGTTCAATCCTCTTTATACTAAGGGGCTCACAACAGAGCAGATAGGCGATATATCAGAGTGTGTCTATGGTCGTTCCTACAGCAAACAACAGGTTTCCTATTTGGCAAACAGTTGTCGTGATGATGTTGAGCAATGGCTTTGCCGTGGTCTTTCTTCTCACTATCTAGCAGTCTATATCGATGCAACTTTCATCTCCACTCGTAGGGACAGACAAGTGTCAAAAGAAGCTTATTATACGATATTGGGCGTACTTGAGGACGGCAGCAGAGAGGTGCTTTCCGTGGTCAACCATCCCACCGAGGGCGCCCTATGCTGGAAGGACGAGCTTGATACTCTAAAAGAAAGAGGAGTTAAGGAAATAGACCTGGTTATCTCTGATGCACTAACAGGCATAGAGAACGCCGTCTGTGCCGCTTTCCCTTGTGCTGCGCATCAGTTCTGTGTGGCACATCTCAAGCGTCAGGTTATCAACAGTGTTGCCCACAAGGACAAACCCACCATCGCCAGTGAACTCTCAGAAGTATTCCGTATGGAAGATAACAGTGGGGATTCCTTGTGGGGGTACGAACATTTTCTTACTTTTGTAGGCAGATGGGAAAAGAAGTATCCAACCCTTAAGAAATATAAGGCAGAAAGAAATATGGCATACTTCACCTATATGGACTTCCCAAAAGAAGTGCAGAGGTGTATATACACGACTAACTGGATTGAAAGACTCAACAGAAAGTATAAGAGGACTATCAACATGAGAACATCCATGCCATCAGCACAAGCGGTCATCTTTCTCTTGGGATTCGTAGCAATGGAGGAAACTAAAAGGGCTTACAAAAGAAAAATATACCAATTCAAAAGTTGGGAGAAAATAAAGAAAAATGGAAATAACAAGGATAAAAGAGAAGAAGAGCTTACACACTTTTAAGGACAGTACCCAGCTTATAGCTACGAAGATCTACCAAGTGACAAATTGGGTGCAGAATTTGGCGCAAATTATTTTAATCCCGAAAGCGAACTCTCTTTGGGAGAGCAGTTGTATAATTATTTGCAGGGATTGGGAGCTACTACGCCCGAAAAAGCGCCTAACTATAAAGATTTACCTCAGAAAGAACCCCAAAAAACTCCTTCACGCATCAACAAAACAACAATTCCGGTCTATACAAAGAACAATCCATAAAATGAAAAAGAAAATTTTCGCCATAATAACAATAGCTATGCTTCTTCTCTTTATCTTATTCTTTATTTTTAAAGATGAGAGAGAAAAGGAATTGACTGACAAAGGCGATCAGATTATCGAGAAAATAGAAGCATTTAGACAGGAACATCATAAGATTCCTAAAACTCTAAGCGAAGTTGGTTTTACTAATGACGATGGAGCAAATATGTTATTTTATGATGTTTATAATGACACGACCTTTACATTGTCATTTATCATGTCTATGGATTACAATAAAACGTATTATTCGGATGTCAAACAATGGGAATATGGATATCGCGAATTAAAGTTAAACTAAGAATACAAACTGGAGTGATAAAACGTTCCCTTTGTCAGCGTCTTACCAACTTGTTGCGTAATGGAGTCAATATATTTATCAAAGACAGGGAGAAAAGTTGTAAATTCCTTATCTGTTCCAAGAAACACTGACCTGATAAGATCTAAGGACAAGCTTTCAGAGGTTTCATATTTCCTATAGATCTGCATCAAAGTTGTTGTCATTGCATCTATTGATGCATTGACGGAGAGAGCTTCTGCCGTTCTACCAATCATTCTGCTGGTTTTGTTGCTCCATTTAGATTTATCCACAAAAATTTTAGTGGATCCAAGATTTGCCTTTTCGCCACCGAGATATATTCGGAGCATTACAGGCAATTTTCCTTCTTTGTTCTCGTAGTTGGAACGTAGGTAGTAGGACACCTTGAAAGTCGTTTTCATAACGCATCATTTTTAGTGTAGCTTTCTTGGCTACAAAGTTAGACATAAATTATTGAAAACGAGATATTTGTATGCCGTCAATTTGGTAGTCATTTTCCATTCACTGCTACATTTTTTTGAGAGCCTGCTTTTGTGTAGCAGTTTCTGTAGCAGAAAATGACCGAATGATGACTATCAAAAGGTATAGTTTGGCAGTCAAACGGATATGGATAAAAAACAAAAAATCGCTGTAAAACCTTGATTTTACAGCGATTATCCTTGTTTGGAAGGCTAAAATGACGTGTTGTTTGACATCCTTTTGAAACCTATTTGTGGACCAGCCTGGGCTTGAACCAGGGACCTCCAGATTATGAGTCTAATTGACCTATATTTCATGAAATAACAAATAATCTTAAAATGCAGTAAATAACGCACTTACACGTTTTGCACTTTTCACGAAATTCCTTAAATTTGCAGTAGTTTGCACGTTGTAAGGTCACCTGAAGGTCACCCTTTTTAGTGCTAATGCCCCAGTGAATAAAGGATATTTTATACATGGAAACAGTTACTAAGGTCACCAAAAGCAAGAAAACGTCATCAAAATCAACTTCGAGAGGCGACAAGTGCCTTGCAAAGTTCACTTCGTCAAACGGTAGTGTGTTCGGATCTTTGACACTTGATATTCGCAAGGCGGCTGAAGATTATACCCAAGAGCTTCCAGTAGCTGTCAGAGTAAGTTACGACAGCCAAAAAGTTTTTCTAAGACTTGGTGCTAAATACACAATAGCCGACTGGATGGAACTATGTGATTATGAGAAAACAGGGAGGCGTGTGCAGCAAACAGAACGTAATAATCTGAAAGACCTCCTGGATGGTGTGGAAATGATGACCAACCAGCTGATAGCCGAAGGCAACTTCTCGTTGCGACGTTTGAAAAATAGATTCCAAGGACGAAAGGATGATTCTTGCACCATCTACTCTATCTGGGACGAGTATCTGCAAAACAAAAAGGATGAAGGAAAAGCTGGCTCCGCCCGTTGTAGTGGGGATGTGAAAAGCCGCTTTATCAAGGATATGGGCAAAGATGTTTCTTTGGCTGACATTGATAGGAATTTCATCCAGCGTTGGGTGAGAGCTATGAAGAAAGGAGGGCTGAGTGCCACAACGATAGCTATAGACCTGCGTACGTTTCGTACGATTGTCAATATCGCCATAGATCGTGGACTGATCAATGGCAATACTAAGGAAATGTTCAAAGATACAGGATACAATAAATCACAGAGCCGTAAACATGAATTTCTCGATGTAGCTACGATGCGTAGGCTATACGACTTTTGGGAATCGGATACAGCTGTAAATGCAGATGGGAAAGAGTTGTTCTTCCCCAAAGAGAAACATGCTGTGTTCCGTGATTTGGGCTTATTTCTGTTTATGTATTTAGGTGATGGGCAGAATCTAGCGGACACGCTCCGCCTGACATACGATGGTTGGTATTTTGCCACGCATGGCAAACAGCTGCGCTTCCTTCGCCATAAGACGAGAGATAGAAATGAGAGCGCAAGTGAGGTGATCTTCCCTATTACTCCCGAATTGCAGAAGATACTTGATAAGTATGGCAACAAACCAGAACTCGGTAAACGAGTGTTCCCCATTATGAGCGAATTTATTACTCCAGAGAAAGAAGTTTGGGTGATTCAAAGGTACAATCGCTACATACGTGAGCACATGGCCAAAATTGCAGAACTATTGGATATGGTTCAGCGTCCTTCTTCAACATGGGCTCGCCATAGCTTTGCCACCAACCTGAATAATTCTGGCATTGTTCCCTATAAATACATCAGTGACAGTATGGGGCACAGTGGCAATAGCGACATCACGTCAAACTATATAGGCTCTTATCCTTTGGAAAAGATGGTGGAATACAACTGGTACTTGCTCCACGACAAAGAAGAGAAAGGTCAACCGCAGTCTGTAGATAAGCAAGCCCTATTGGAGCTTCTGAAGAGCATGAGCGTAGAAGAGCGAAAGGCGCTACTTTTATCATTCTGATAAATTTCCCCACAAGTTGTGGGAAAATTGAGTTTTTTCGTAAATTTGCCAATTATAAGTATTCAAGCCTGTATGATAGACATTAAAGACATAACGAGTTATAAGGAAAACAACCAACTGGAAGCCAAGAAAGCATCAGGTGGTTTGCCAGGTAGTCTTTGGGAAACGTACTCATCGTTCGCCAATACGGATGGAGGTATCATCCTGCTTGGTGTTGACGAAAAGAAAGGCGGTGCGTTTGAAATAACGGGTGTACAGGATCCCGACCGTATGCTCAAAGATTTCTGGAATACGGTAAACAATCGACAGAAGGTAAACATCAATATCTTGACGGACAAGGATGTCACAGTAAAAGACTATGAGGGCAAGAAAGTCATTGTGGTCAAAGTACCGCGTGCCGAACGCTATCTGCGTCCTGTCTATGTTGGTACAGACCCTCGCTCTGGCGCCTATCGCCGTAATAACGAAGGGGACTATCATTGTACTCCCGAAGAGGTTTCGGCCATGTTCCGTGACGCCTATCAGCTTACCCAAGACAGAAAACTAATCAAAGGTCGTGATATGAACGTGTTCTGCATGGACACAGTACACAGTTATCGCAATACCTTCAATATCTCTCACCACAACCATGTGTGGAGTAATCTGGACGATGAGGAATTCCTAATCAAGATTGGTGCCATGGGATATAGTTCAGATGATGGCAAGTTCTATCCTACGGCCGCAGGTCTGTTAATGTTTGGTTATGAGTATGAGATTCTCCAAGAGTACCCACTGTATTTCCTCGACTATCAAGACCACCGAGACCCGAGCATCCGTTGGGTGGATAGACTTATTTCCTCCAACGGAGAGTGGAGCGGCAACGTCTTCGACTTCTTCTTTGCCGTATCCAACAAACTCACATTCAACCTTCCCCGTCCGTTCAGGTTGGAGGGTATCTTCCGTGTGGATGATACTCCTCTGCACAAGGCGGTGCGTGAAGCGCTGCTGAATGCGCTCGTCAATGCCGATTATTACGGCAGACGTGGAGTTGTTATCAAGAAATATCCTGATGGTTTCACCTTTGAGAACCCAGGCGACTTCCGTGTCGGGGTGAAGGAGGCGATGAGCGGCGGTGTGTCTGACCCTCGCAATGCCATCCTCTTCAAGATGTTTGCCCTCATAGACCTTGGCGAGCGAGCTGGTAGTGGTATTCCTACTATCATTGATGGTTGGCAGTCGGCTTACGGTGAGCTGCCCACATGGGAAGATACTCACAATCCTGACAGAACCATCTTGAAATTGCATTGCAAGGATTTATCGGAAGTCCTATTTGAGAAATCAAAGGAGAATGATACTGTAAACGGCGATAAAAATGCAGTAAATGGCGATAAAACGGCGATAAATAATAATAGAGGCGATAAATCTGACGATAAAATGCAAATGATATTGGAATATATTGTGAAGCATTCGGAAGTGAAGACTTCTGATATTATGCAAGCATTTGGATTGAAAGCTTCGCGATCACGTCTTTATCTAAGTACATTGGTGGAGCAAGGGAAAATCGAGGCTTGTGGAAGTAATAAGAACCGAACCTATAAAGCAATAAAATGACATTATACGATTTCTTTCAGGAGAAGATCCTTCCGTGGTTTAAGGATGATTATCAAGAGTTCAGTTCCAAGACTGTTGATGGATATTCCCTCTATGTTGCCACATGGGATAAGACACCAAGACAAGCCATGATTACCAAAAATGCACCGGCTCTGTTACAGCGCATCTTTGATAAGTTTTCAGCATCCACTGGAAATAAAGAAGCTGGCCTACAAAGCTCACAAGTTAGTCGATGGTATGTGAATGGTTTTACGTCTGCCTACAATTACTGTCGAAGATATGACCTTGACCATCCTTTTGAACACACCGACTTCGCACAGTGGAGTATAAAATTGAACTCGTCAGACGATTTGGAGCGTGACGAATGGGACATTGATATGTTCCGTAAATATACGATTAACTTTGGGCGACGTGAGGGAACATTGTTCTATGTTGCAGAAAGGGAAGCTAGTAATGGCAAAATCGAGGATAAACAGGGGGACCTGTCAACGGGTGACAATAACACTCTACCTTCAGATGTGAACAATGAGAAAAAGCTTTATGATTTCTCTAAGGGCTTGATAAATGAACTTTATGATAGGTTCAATGGAGAAATCTTTGAAGATTTAAGTTCTGTAGAAGAATTTGAAAATATTCTCACACGCAAGGATCGCACGAAAACGTTGAAAATATGTTATCGTAAGAAAACACAGATGCAAAAACTCCTGTATAACTTCTACCACATGCTACTGGAGGATTTTTGTGATTCTTGGCTTGTAGATATAGTAGAAGTATGTGGATGTACGGTGGATGATGTCAAGAAAAAGCATAATGCTGGTGACAGCTATTCTGTAAAATATAGAGAAACTTTGGACTTAATCGATAAAATCTTTAAAAAATATAGTCGTCCATAGTCATTTTCAATATTCATCTATATACAAATGGCGTATCTCCACTTCGGAAATACGCCATTTGTGCATTTTATACGATACCATGTAATTCTCAAACACGCCCACTTATCCCCACCTTTGATAAACAGACAGAAAGCCTCTAAAATATTTTTGATTGCAATGCTTTGATTAACAATAACTTATCATCAATAATCACCAGTAAACTTAAAATTCTTTAGGTGCCACTTGTAGCCACTTTCCCACTTACGACATTTGTAGCATAACTTTTAATTTCATATTATGAAAGGAAATTTCATTATGCTACAAAAAGACGATCTCAAGGAGGTCATTGTAGAAGTATTAGAAACTATGGTTGGCAAGAATTTTCTGGCAGATCAGAAGCCGAAGGACGATGCCGAGTTCTTAACCCGTGACGAGCTTTGCGCACGCCTGCACATTACTTATACTACGCTCTGGCGTATGGAGAAGCGTGGGGAAATCCATGTTCATAAGATTGGACGTCGCAACCTCTACAACAAGCTGGAAGTGGATGCACTCATTTCGCAGGGTTCGTCCAGTAATACCAAGATGAAGGAGGTATAGCGTATGGACGAACCTGTGAAAACTATTCCCAAGCCACCTGTTGAGGATTATATCCTCTCTTCTTTTCAGCAGCTCCAGCTGAAAAGTGCTGTTGATGCAGGTGGCTTCCATGTCGCATCAATGAATGAATGTCTTATGAAAGCTAAATCACTTCCCCCTATCGTTGTCCTCTATCCCAACATAGTCCTTGAAGGTGATCTCTGTATTATCTTCGGACAGTCGGGAATCGGAAAGACCATCTTTGCCATGCAGGTGGCAAGGGAAATTGCAGTCCAAGGTAAGCGAGTTCTGTATGCCGACTTTGAGATGACACTGCGCCAGTTGTGCCTGCGCTATGAGTCTGCCAACTTCCCTCCGACCTTCTTCCGTGCCGAGATGGATAAGGACAATCCCATAGATGATGTGTTGAAGGGTATAGAACTGGCTGCTGTGGCAAACTTAGCCGAAGTGGTATTCATCGACAATATCACTGCTCTGAGTCAGTCGCTCGACAAGGGTACTGATGCTGGTTCTCTCATGGCTTCGCTCAATGCACTAAAGAAGAAGTACAACTGGACACTGGTTATCCTGAACCATGTGCCTAAGATGTATTCTGGTTCCGTACCTCTCTCACTTTCTGCCATCCAAGGATCTGCCAAACTCAATCAGCTGGTAGATGATGCTGTGGGACTATCCCAATCATCTAAGGATAAATCTCTTGTTTATGTCAAGCAGTGCAAATGGCGCAACGGAGAGTTGGTACTCGATTCTGAAAATGTTGCTCTCTATGAACGTGGCAAGAATGCAGAAGGTAATCTGTGCTTCACCTTTAGGGGATATGATTCTGAATCTTCTCACCTCATTACCGAAACAACCAACGAGCGTGAGGAACTGAAGCGCAGGGTGGAGGAACTGGCAGCTGGAGGTATGCGGCAGCAGGACATCGCAGTTGAATGTGGCGTCTCCCAAAGTAAGGTTTCAAGGCTCCTAAAAAGCTGAATTACTCATTTTATTCACTTTATGCAGTGTGCATAACTGAATAATCTGCATAAAACTAAATAAGATTAATTATGGAACAGACAGAATTAGAACGTGTAATGATAACGAAACTACCCGAACATAGAAAAATGTTGATAGAAATATCCAAGTCGGATATAGGGTTGCGACATTCTTCCCTCACTGACTATCTCGACAAGGTAGTGGGTTACGATGCAAATATGCTGAGGGAGATTGATGTGCTTATCTCCAGATTTCATCTGGGAGCAGTGAAAAAGTCTATCAACAATCACCTCGGTACGGTGCTTCCACGCATCGACCAAGCAGGAAGAATAGTCGGTGGCAACGTGATGTATTTCGACAGCAATACAGGTGTCCTTCTTAAATTGGAGCCTATTACAAGCCACCTCTATCAGTGGTATTGCTTCGACTATTTTATCAATCGTGAGGTATTTTTCGGTGAGCATCTGTTATCAGGTAAGCCCATTGCGGTAGTCATGGAAGAGAAAACCGCTTTGCTCGGTTTGCTTGCCGAACCATCAGTGGACTGGCTTGCTGCGGGAGTGGACTATCTGCTTACCGACAAAATGATGAATAGGCTATCGGGCAAGCGTGTAATACTTTTCCCTGACGGCTTGGGCTATAATTATTGGAACGAACACTTCGGTGCAAGGTTCAAGGTGGACGGTGGTTTTACCCAGCGTGACATCAACGAATACCTCATTGATAAAATCAAGTGTCGTGGAAGCCCTTAGTCGCTGAAGGGTGGGGTGGACGAACGGGGCTGTGCCCTTGTTATAGCCCACTATAACTACACGGCTAAAGCCTTTCGTAGTTGTGGGCTCAAGGCGCTGCCTTAAGGAACCGGCGGGAGTGATTCTCTCCCTGCACCCTCCACTCATGGGCATCTGCCCCCAAGACCCCTGACCAAAGCGTGACCCTCTCTTTGGATTCTCCGCTTAGGGCTTATCCCTAAGAACCCTTATGAGAATAATAAGAGGTTATAATATTATTATATGACTAACATATTGGCAATATTTATTATGGTAAAGACATCTATTCATATCAAGCCCTGTAATATCGGACAGAGCGAAGCTCACAATAAGAGAACAAAGGAGTACCTTGCGCATATCAATGCTGACAAACTTTACATCAGGGAAGACCTGACTTCCTGTAATCAGTCGTGGATAGCCGAGCAGCAACAAGGTTTATCTCTCCAGCAGTATTATGACAACATCGGCAAGATGGTGAAGGAGAAAACTGGCAGGGCGATGCAGACCAAGGAACGTGAAAAGGTCAACAAGAAGACTGGGAAGATTACGAAGATAGCTGGCTGCACTCCTTTGCGTGAGGGTGTAATCGTCTGCAAAGAGGACACCACAATGGAGGATCTACAGCACTTTGCTTCCCTGTGCCAGTCAAGGTTCGGTATCACCGCCTTGCAGATACACATTCATAATGACGAAGGACACTTCGCTGTTCCCAATGATGCTAACTCATGGAAGTCCAACTATCATGCCCATATCATCTGGGACTGGATGAATCATGATACAGGTAAGTCCTACAAGCTCACCAGTGATGACATCAGCGAAATGCAGGACATGGTAGCCGAGGTACTGGACATGGAGCGTGGCGAGTCGAAGATGCTTACAGGGACGCAGCACCTGGAACGCAATGACTACATTGTAGCCAAGCAGAAACGTGAGCTGGAGGAAGCCAAGACAAAGAAAACTGAAATGGAAAAGGGGAATGAGGTCAAGGCTCAGCAGAGTAAAGCTCTTGATAGGGAGATTGAACAAAAGCAACAGAAGGCGAATCGTGAGAATGGTAATGCTATCCTGTCGGGGCTGGCACATCTCGCAGGCAAGGGCAAGTATGCGCAGCTCGAAGCTGAGAATGCGGAGATGAAGCGACAGGTGGCGGCAATCCCACAAGTGGTAGCCCAACAGGTGGAGAGCCTGACATTCACCTATAAGGAAGAGATAGCTAAGGAACAAAAACGGGCAGACTTTTGGCTGGAAGAATGCAATAAGCAAGAACGCATTTACAAGGGGTTGCTCACCAAGTCGAAGAATCGGGAAGAAACTCTCAGACAGGAAATTCAGCAGCGCGACTATGTCATCGAGACGATGAAAGCGGGGCTTGCCGATTTCCTTAGCCTGTTTACTACTATTTGGCAAAACGCCATCAAAGCCGTTATCCAGTTTGCTCGCGACACCAAGGCGCAGTTTTTCACCTTCCCCCAGGCTTTCGCCGTCAACGATTTTCTCACCACCGAATCACACGACCGCCGCAGTGGTGCCAACATACTTATCACTTTCACTCGCCCCTTCCTCAACCTATTTGAGCATGAGAAGGGAAAGACGGAAATCAAGAATGTGGCTGATAACTTTGATTGGTACAAGGAAAGGCAAGAACAGAAGCTGAAGCAGCAAGAAGAAGTAAGGACAGGACCAAGATTTAGAAGATAACATCATACATAGACTACCGAACGCAAAATTTAGCTGTTTTCGGTAGTATTTAGACAGACAACACCACATTTCTATATTTTTATTTGATTGTATCACTAATAATGTTTATCTTTGAACACATAATGATAAATACGGCTATGACAAAAGATATATTTCATCCCAACAGGCTCAGAGTAGTGCTGGCCGAAAAGCAAATCACCAACCGATGGTTGGCAGAACAATTAGGCGTTACTGATATGACGGTATCGCGCTGGAGTACCAATAAGGTACAACCCTCTGTGTCGCAGTTGGTAGAGATAGCCAAGCTACTTGATGTGGACATTAAAGAACTGATAGAGGCTGATTTGTAATTGAAGAGGAAAAGCAAACTATGAAATTTCGATTAGAGTCACCAGAGCATCAAATCCAAGCCATCAAAAGCGTGGTAAGCATTTTTGATGGCATGGAGAAGAATATCCCTGACAACGCTCAGATAGAAGATATCTATGCCAACGTGTGCTCTTTGCGCCCACAACAGATTTGGGACAATATATATCGAGTAGCTGAGGAAAACGGAATCACTGAAGCCAATGCACATTACGCAGAGACCAATGATGTCTGTATTGAGATGGAGACGGGAACGGGTAAAACTCTCACCTATCTGCAAACGGCATACGAACTCTATAAGGAACACGGCTTCACAAAGTTTGTGGTTATTGTACCATCTGTACCTATCCGTCAAGGTGTTATTGATACTTTTGAAAACTTCAAAGAACAGTTGGACGACAAATATGGCTTTACGCCCAATGCCTTTGTCTATGATAGTTCTCGTTTGAGTAAACTGCGCGACTTCATCACGCAGGATTATCCACAGATTATGATCCTCACAATGGCATCGTTCAATTCTGAGGATAACATTCTCAATAGGAAAGAGCAAGAAAACCTGTTGAATAATCTGCCCCATATCGAATCTTTGGGGAGAACTCACCCCATCATTTTTATGGATGAGCCACAGGAAGGTATGGACACCGACAACTCTGTAGCGTGGCTCGCCAAGATGCAGCCTTTGTTCAAAATACGCTATTCGGCGACCCACAAAGTGAAGTGGAATACTATCTACCGTCTTACGCCTGCCGAGAGTTACAGATTGGGACTGGTCAAGAAGATAGAAGTGCTTACTGTAGCCGAGAAAAACGACGAGGCAACGATGAAGATTGAATTGTCTGCCGTTCAGGAAACCAAAACGGAGCCAAAAGTTAAATTGAAATACTGGAAGCTCAATAGGACCAAAGATCGTTTTGAGTTTAAAGAGTCGGGGCTCCTCAAGAAAGACGACAATCTGGCCGTGAAGTCGGGTAACGACTCGTATGCCGACTTCACCATCAGCCGTATCTATAAGCAGATGAGCAACCACCGATGGAAGGTGGTGTTCAGCAATGGTACCTCCGTAGAGGAGAAACAGACCTCCACCTCAAAAGAACAGGTGTGGGTGTTGCAACTGGAGTGGCTCATCCGCAGACACTTCCAAAATAAAGCACGACTGAAACCGCAAGGCATCAAGAACCTTTCACTCATTTTCATCGATCGTGTGGCCAACTACATGAGTGAGGAACACCCTGTAATCAAGCAACTGTTTGAAGAGAAATATAAGCAGCTCTATCCCGAATACAACGACGGACAAACACCAACCGCCGAACAGGTGAAAGCTGTGCAAGGTTTTTACTTCGCCAAGACCACGCAGGGGGAATATACCGACAATGAAACGTCGATGAAAGGCAATAAGGAGATCTACGACCAAATACTCCACCGCAAGGAGTTACTGCTCTCGTTCGACAGCCCCATCGAGTTTATATTTTCTCATTCGGCCCTCGGTGTGGGTTGGGACAATCCCAATATCTTTGGCATTGCTACACTCAATGAGAGCTATTCGGAGAACAAGAAGCGACAGGAAATCGGTCGTGGACTGCGCATCTGTGTCAATCAGGAGGGCCAGCGTGTGTACGACAAGGATGGCACGCCCGAGGACGACTTGATCAATCAGCTCACCATAGTGCCCAATGAGACTTATGAGACTTTTGCTAAAAGCTATCAGGCAGAAATTACCGAAGCCTACGGTACTCCCGATGCCGGACCCAAGATGAAGCCCACACACAAGGGCAAACCCACACATCGTGTGACCTTTAAGCTCAATAGCAAAGACAGCGTACGACAAGCTTTCCGCGAACTGTGGAAACGCATATCGCGCCTCACCACCTATCGTGTGCATTTCGACGAAGATACACTGGTAAACCGATGCATCGAAGCGGTGAATACAATCAATATAGAGGATTATATGGCAGAAGTGTCCATGTATCGGGTACAAAACATCAGTGACTTCACGCAAAGAGAATACGGAGGATCGGAGAATTATAATTTGAAAGGATACTTCACTCCGACCGATTTCATCGAGGATGTGAGCGAAAAGACCGGACTGTGTTACCGCTCGGTAATGCGCATCTTCAGCGGTATAAACAACAAACAGCAGTATGTGAAGAATCCGCCCGTGTTCATTGAGCGGGCAGTGGTGCAAATCAAGTCTATGCAGCTGGAGGAACTGGTACGCTGTGTGGAATACACGCCATCCGACGAGAGATACAACATCGAGCGATTTGTCGATTACTACCGCGACGACTGCCGAGAGTTTGTTTCCACACCTAATCATGGTTTATGGGACAAGACCCTCTACGACAGTCTGCTCGAACGCAACTTTGCACGCGATGCCGACGAGGAGGACAAAAGTGTGGTGTGCTTCTTGAAATTCCCCACATGGTATAAGATACCCACACCAATAGGAGAATACATACCCGACTTTGGCGTAGTACTCAAACGCAAGCGGCTCAGCAATGCCGATGAAAAGGAATACTATTTTGTGGTGGAAATCAAAGGCACCAATGATATCAACGACCAGAAGGCGCTCACCCCATATGAAGTAGCACGCATCAAGTGTGCCATCCGCCATTTCGATGCACTCGGCATCGACGTACAATATAAAGCACCCATCAAAGACTTTGAGACATTCACCAAACAGACAGAACTTGAAAGAAAATAACAGCAATGGAAACCTATAAAGACCATATCACCCTCACTCCCGACGTAAACGACGAGCGTCTTCAAACGCTCCGCCGTCTGTTTCCCGACTGGTTTACCCAGGAAGGAAAGCTCGACATCAACGAGGTGAAGAAAGCCGCAGGCTCACAAGATACAGGCGAAACAGAGCGTTACGAGTTTCGCTGGTTTGGCAAGTCGGCTGCCAAGCATAATGCCTTCTCGCCCACACGTGCCACCCTGCACTATGATCCAACACGCAGCGTCAATGCCGACAAAACGGAAAACATCATCATCGAAGGCGAAAACCTTGAAGTACTCAAGATTCTCCAGCAGGGCTATCGTGAGAAGGTGAAGTGCATTTATATTGATCCACCGTATAACACTGGAGAGGATTTCCTTTACGATGATGATTTCAAAGAAGGCAAAGAAGCCTATTGGGAGCATACGGGGGTTAAGAAAGAAGGAGTTACCCTTGATACCAATACGGTGAACGAAGGTCGGTTCCATAGCAACTGGCTTGACATGATGTATCCTCGTCTGCTTGTAGCAAGAACACTGCTCCGCCCAGACGGTGTAATCTTTATCTCTATGGATGACCATGAGATACACCATCTGCGTAAGATATGCGATGAGATATTTGGGGAAGAAAACTTTGTAGCACAATTTATATGGGAAAAAAGATTAAATAGAGAAAATAGAGTTGAGGTCTCGATAAGGCACGATTATATTCTGTGTTATGCCAAGGATTCCCAAAAGGATATTCGACGTATAGCACAGCTACCGATGAATGAAAAAGCTTTGGCAAGCTATTCCAATCCCGATAATGATCCCCGTGGTCTTTGGAAGTCAGACCCAGCACATGCGCAAGCTGGACATGGCACGAAGTCGCAATTTTATACTCTCGTTGCGCCCAATGGTAAAAAGCATGAATTACCAAGTGGTCGTTGCTGGGTGTATAACCAAAGAGTTATGGAAGCTGCCATTAAAGATAATCGTATTTGGTTTGGAAAGGACGGTAATGCTGTTCCAAGAATAAAAACATATTTAGATGCCAAGGAACGAGGTCTTACGCCTGAGAGTATTATATTCGCCAAAGATGGGTCAACTAATGAAAATGCAAAAGAAGATCTCAAGACACTATTTGATGGCGTTGCAGTCTTTGATACTCCCAAGCCAACAGAACTAATCAGTTACCTCCTTTCCCTGTGCAAGGGCGGAGGCATTGTATTAGACTTTTTTGCAGGTAGCGGTGTAACAGCCCATGCTGTAATGCAAGCAAATTCTCAGCGTACAGCTGAAAATCAATTTCAGTTTATATGTGTTCAAATTCCAGAAATAACCCCAAAAGAAAGTGCACCTTTCAAAATAGGACTGAAAACAATTTCTGAAATCACAATAGAGAGAGCTAAACGTGCTTGCAAACTTGTAAAAGGAGAAGTAAACATTAAGATAAAGGCAGAAAAGGAGAAATTATCCTTTGATGATGAAGAAAATATTTATATGCCGGATTTAGGTTTCAAAGTGTTTACACTTTGTAAATCCAGCTTCCCACGTGTTGATTTTTCGCCCGATCCAGAGAAAACTGAGGAGGAAAACTTACAGCTCTTACAGGAGTATATCAGCCATAAAGAGCAGCAGCTTACCATTCAGTTTAATGACGAGGAGCTGATTACTGAGATTCTGATCAAGCAGGGCTTCCAACTCAATTACAAACTTGAACCGCAACCGCAGTTTGAGGCCAACCACGTGTTTTTCGCCACCGATGCCACCCACAAGGCCTACATCACCGTGGATGATAAGCTGAACAGTGCTACGGTAGATTACTTTCTCGCCCATACTGGCACGAAGTTTATCTGCGTTGAGCGGGCCCTCGACACCACCAAGAAGTATAACCTGAAAAAGGCAATGGGCACCAAGTTCTTTGCCTTCTAATAACAGATATACAGATGGAAGAAACCAAAATGTTTTTAGCAAACTATCCTAATCCATTGCAACATCCATCATTTGTAAAGGTAGATGATAGAAGTAAAACTTTAGAGGTTATATCTGGTTACAAAACTAATATAAATAGTCATGAAATTACACTACAAATAGCACGCGATTTAATAACAGCTTTACTAACATTTGACCGCATATACATCCAAGGTAATAATATTTGGGATGTTATGCAGGTATGGGGAAGTTCATATGTCAAAGAACTTTTGCGCCTGCATATCCTATGTATCATTCCTGATCAAGAATTAAATCCCGCGATGCTAAATTATGGAGATGGTAATTGGGAATGCGATTTCTTCTCTTATCCAACAGGTACCTATCCTAATTCTAATCCTAAAGTGATTGATAAATGGACACATATAGAGCACTGCTTCAGAAAGCATAGCTTCAACGGAATAGAGGCTAACACCATTCTTTATCTTATTGATGAAAATTCTGCAAATATTAGCTTAGGAGATTTTAAGTCAAGGGTAAATTCTGAAACAGAAATGGATTCTAAAAGTCCTGTTTTTCTTTCGGATTCAAATTTTTATAGAAAAAGGAGTGATAATGTTTGGGAATATAACTTAATAAGTAAGATTCGTTTACAAGAACTAAACAAAAACGTAATTCTAGCCTCGGAACTTGGCATTGATAACATAAAGATGGATGGAGAAATCGATAATCTTATGTTAAAAAAAACGATGTCCGCCTTTAGTAAAAGCGTTCACAGTGGTTCAGATGCCTTAATAAGAATTGAACAGCAAAAGGGGTTTCCTGATCTTGGAGAACTCTTTGTCAATAGAATCATTGATTTAGATGATATTCTAAAATTGCGTGATAGCTTCAATGGGAAATTATTTAGGTATTGGGCGAAATCAACAGAGTACGAAGAGACCTTAATGCGACAAGATGTGATGAACTCTGTCAATAACGTTATAGGTTCTAAGGTTCTTCAACCTCTTCGACTACTGGGCACTAATTTAATAGGTATTGCAGGGTTTATCCCAGGAATAGCTGCTTCAGCTTTCGATAGCTATATACTTGACTCTGTGCTAAAGGGCTGGCATCCCAACTTTTTCTTAGATGATAAATTGAAAAGTCTTATAGATGATAGCATCAAAAAAAATGAGGATAAAAAGAAGGCACAACTTCTTTCTGAAAGATTCAAAGGTGTTAGACCAAATGATCCTTGTCCCTGTGGCAGTGGCAAGAAGTTTAAGAAATGTCATGGTCGCCTCCTATAATAAACAATAATCAGCATTAATATGTATACTATACCTACTTTACCGCTTCCTTATGATTTAGAGACTAAGGAGGTCCTGAAACAAGTTAATAGAGCTAATAGAAAGTTGGCCGAGTTGAAGGGTGTTGCACAAACAATTCCCAATGAGCAGATTTTGATTAGCAGCCTGACTTTGCAAGAGGCCAAAGACAGTTCAGCTGTGGAAAATATTGTTACCACACAAGATGATCTGTATCGTGCAGGATTAGATTCCAATTATCAAGATTTTAATGCTGCGGCAAAAGAGGTTTTGTTCTATCGTGAGGCCATCAATGAAGGTTTCAACATGGTAAGAAACAAGAATATCCTTACCCTCAATGATATAAAACGTATTCAAGAGATACTGGAACAAAATGATGCAGGATTTCGCACAGCCCCTGGCACTCGGCTGGAGCGCAGCAGCGATAGAGCCGTCATATACACTCCACCACAGGACGGGGCTGACATTGTTAGGTATATGACCAACCTCGAACAATTTATCAATGATGAGGAATTGAGCCAGCTTGATCCACTAATCAAGATGGCTATTATCCATCATCAGTTTGAGAGCATACACCCATTCTATGACGGCAATGGTAGAGCGGGGCGTATCATCAATATCCTCTATCTTGTCATAACCGGACTATTGGATCTTCCTATATTGTACCTTAGCCGTTATGTTACAAGAAATAAAGGTGAGTATTATAAGTTGATACAGGTTATAAGAGACAAGAATACTGATAATGCCGCAGAATGGGAGGCGTGGATTCTTTTTATACTGAAAGGTGTAGAAGAAACTGCAACCGATACAATCTTTTTGGTGAAGAACATTGGCAAGATGATGGATGAGTTTAAGCGAATTATTCGCCCTGCCTTTGGAATAAAGTATAGTCATGACTTACTCAATGGACTGTTCAATCATCCATACACCAAAATAGAACATGTGGTAAACAATATGCAGGTTTCTCGACAGACAGCTGCGAGATACCTTGATAAAATCGTTGAGCTCGGACTCCTCCAAAAAGAGAAACTGGGGAAGGAAAATTACTATATCAATACACGTCTCACAAGTATGTTTATGGAATTTGGCAAATACGAGAACAATGATAATGCAGATAGCATTGAATCCACACCTGTTAAATAACTTGTGAAAATGTAACACGTTTCCATAACGTGTTAAGAAATTCGCGAAAATGTAACACGTTTCTATAACGTGTTAAGAAATTCCGAAAAACTTAACACGTTCTTGCTCTCATGTTAAGAAATCGCGAAAAGTTTAACTTGAGCATCTTGCCAAAAACACATAGACGGTATTCCAATAAACCTTATGCAATCGCTTTGGCTTGCATAAGGTTTCTTCGTCTTACTTTGCGCTTAAAAAGGTCACCTGAAGGTCTCCTGTGAGCAAACAAAAAGGAGCTACATTTCCGTAACTCCTTGATATTCAATGTGGACCAGCCTCCTGACTTCGTCATTGCGTCACCCAAAAATCCTCATCAAATAGTTTAGCTATTTTCTGATGCCTTGTCATCAGCATTGTTTGTGTATAAACCTCC
>QWCD01027732.1_pt1 | contig 18568 bp, 9 predicted proteins | sample 1972461 | NCBI WGS metagenome assembly QWCD01 (sample SAMN09866717, study PRJNA288562) | Human vaginal metagenome isolate term4_vaginal, whole genome shotgun... | isolation source: vagina | host: Homo sapiens | place: USA: California | reverse complement strand
ACACGCTTCGACATTCATTTGCAACGCATTTGATTTCGGGGGGCGCCGATGTTCGCACTGTGCAGGAGCTGCTTGGTCATGCGTCCGTTACAACAACGCAAATTTATACGCATATAAGCCCAGATGCGCTTATGGAGGCGTATGTTATGAGTCATCCGCGCGCGAGATAGATACACAACGACGCATCGATTCACTGAACATACCTTTTGATAGACTGAAGTTTATGCCTACTGATTTACTTGGACGCGAATATGAGACTTTCCGCGCGCCCGATGCGCTTACAACGCACGGTCCTGCGCGCATTATTGCTATGTGTAACCAGAAGGGTGGCGTTGGTAAAACCACCAGCTCCATCAATATCGCTGGTGCGTTGAGTCAATACGGTAGGCGAGTTTTAATTGTTGACTTCGATCCGCAAGGCGCTGCAACGGTGGGGCTTGGGATTAATGCGAACGCGCTTGATAACACGGTTTATACGGCGCTTTTTGATTCTTCTGTAGACGTGCACGATGTGATTCGTCACACTGCCACCGAAAACATTGACGTTATGCCTGCAAACATTGATCTTTCTGCTGCAGAGGTGCAGCTTGTTACCGAGGTTGGTCGCGAGCAGATTTTGGCTGGCGTGTTGCGCAAAGTTCGTAACGAATACGACGTTATTATTATTGACTGCCAGCCTTCGCTTGGCTTGCTCACTGTAAACGCGCTTACGGCGGCGGATGGTGTGATTATTCCTGTTGCTGCGGAGTTCTTTGCGCTTAGAGGCGTGGCGCTGCTTATGCAGTCGATTGAAAAAGTGCAGCACAGAATTAACCCAGATTTGCAAGTGTTTGGCGTGCTCGTTACTATGTTTACGCGCACTTTGCATAGCGAAGAGGTTTTGCAAAGGATTTACGAGGCTTTCCAGGGGCGCGTGCTGCATTCTGTTATTTCGCGTTCGATTAAGCTGCCAGATTCCACTGTTGCGGCGGTTCCGATTACGATTTTTGCTCCTGAGCATAAGACTGCTAAGGAGTATCGCGAGGTTGCGCGCGAGCTGATTTCTAACGGCGTTGTTGAATAGCGCTTTGCGTGACGATCTGCCTTCGCATTGCGCTGTAGTGCGCGAACGATATTTCCGCTTTTTGTTGTTGATTTTGTGGTTTTGAGCTACAAAGTCGGGAAAACTTTCCGCTTTTTGTTGCTCGACACGCCAATTAGAGCAACATTCTCTCGCGCGACGACCTGCCTTTTTGCTTAAAGCGTAGCACGCGGTACGACACGCTGAAATTCAGTAAAATCGCACTACATAGCTTGCGTAGATTAGCTGCGATGTTTGCGCTCGGGCACGGGCTTTAATCGCACGATTGTGCGCGCGTCAATGAACATTTCTTGCTCGGGTCGGCTTCCGTTTGCTGCCGCATCTCGCATAAGATGCAATGTTGCTCCGTCCCAGCTGATTACGTGACCAATCGCGTCGTGGTATTCGATTTTTTGCGATTTGGCGTCGGTTGTTTCTTCGCTGGCGTCGGTTGCTTGCGATCTGCCAGTGGCTGTTTGCAATCTTTCGTCGCCGCCTAATTGCGCGACTTTGTATGTTCGCACAACAATTCGTGCGCCAACTGGTATAAACTCTGGCAGAATCTGCCGCCTAATTAAGCTAATCGTAGTGCTGCCTTCCGTGTTATTTGTGTCTTCGCGTTATTTGCCGTGTGTTTTGCTTTGACTTTGTTAATTGTATCGCAGTGCTATCAAACTCGTAACGTTTTGTAATACTCTGCAGTGCTCGAACGAATGATCTGCTTTCCCGAGTTTGCGCGACGACCTGCTTGAGCGCTTTTATGTAGTGCGTTTGTATCAAAAACGCTGAAATTCAGTACAATCGCACTACATAGCTGGCGATTTGTGGTCAGTGCGCATCCGAACCACAAGATGTTGTGGTTTTACGACACGCAGGTCACGCAAAACACTTCACCTACTACATAAAACTATTCTGTTATTAGCAATCAATCAATAGATTTTTTTGTAAAAGAGAACGATTGTAAAAACTTTTCCTTAAAGTTCTGTTAAAGTCTATTTTTTCTTGCAATTCGTTATGGGGGGGGGGGTATATTTGCTAAATGCTTTTGCTTGAGTACTTTAGTAAAGCTGCGCGTTCTGCTGCTTTATTGTTGTGCTCACATGTGGAATCGCATTAAGCGTTGTTTGTAAATGCTGCAATTGCTAAATGCTAGTTCATGTATTTGAATGCTCTTAGTACTTCTGTACTTGATACGTGTAGTATTCTGCCCAATTTTGGGATTCGTGTAAAAGCAGGGTGTTGCTTATGCAATAGCCGAAATTGCCAAAATGGCTAGGATGTACAAACTAGCCAAAAATGACAATCGAAGGTGAGTCGATTATGTTACCTGCAAAGTTTGCTCGTTTCGCATCTCGCGTGTGCCGCATTGCGCAGAAGGTTTTTTCTGTGAGCGATACTGACAATGCGAATAGTGTGGCAGATACGTCTGCTGGTTCTGACTCTACCTATTCAACGCGCCCAGATTCCGACTACCACAGTGCGCCAATTTATTCGTACTCAAATATTCAAGTAAATTCTTCATCATCTTCTTTATCTTCATCATCTTCTTTATCTTCATCATCTGAGAATGATTCATTAAGCTCATACGTAGGTAAAACAGCAAGAAAATCGCATATCTTCCGAAACATGATTCTTGCAATAATTGTCACCTTTGCCACCATAGTAACCATGCTCATCGTGCCGCCGCTAAAAGAAGCTAATGCTGCTAATGTTGCTTGGGATTACATTGGTAATGGATATATTTCTCCTGATTCTGTTGCGAGTCACGATGTATATCGTGATTTCGATGTTCAGCCACCAGATATAGATACAATAACAATTAATGGAAAGAAAAAAACGACCATCACTTGGAATGTTCTTTTTAACGCAAATGGATGCAGACTTAAAAAAATAGAAAATCCAAATGCAGTGTGTACTTCTGACAATTTTCAACATGCGTATAGTGGTAGACCTGATTTTTATCTTATTTTGCCAAAAAACATCAAGGATAATACCATAAGAATTACGAGATATCGTACAAAAGCTATTCTCGGTATTGGTGGCAACAAGTTTGCGTGGGAATTACGAGGCAAAGATCAAGTACCAAGCGATTTTAATAATGTTTTTAGTAATTCTACGCGCATACCGGGTGATCCTGATTATGATAGTTTCTGGAAAGACTCTATTGAACGATGTGGTTTAGGTACAGATGCAACATGTGAAGTCGATACATGGCGTCGAGCTGGTAATTTTGGTAGATTATTTAAATCTTGGGAACAAGATAACGATGCAGATTCTATTCGCTGGATTGTTACTGCAGAAGTTGAAGATGGCGTTGATCCTTATAGATTACCTTTTATGGCAGGTTGGATTTCCTACACAGGAGATAAGCACAAGTTTACAGTTTTTGGTCCCTATGATCACGATGGTGACGGCATACCAGACTTGGAAGAGTTTAAGTTTGGTTTAAATCCTAAAAATAATGATGATATCCAATTCCCAAAGAAGTCTAAAAATGATGCTGTTTACGGTAAAGTTACTTCCGTAAAGCCGTATATCAACACTGGTGAGTGGGTTGGCAATTCATATTCCGGCGATTTTAAATATTACAAGGACATGCCAAATCAAGGGATCAGAACTACGTCTGAGGTAATTCCAACTGATGCTGGAATAGAATTTACTTTTAAAAAGACCAGTTTCGGTACTAAAGAAGAACTTCCTGATGGTGTTACAAGAGTTAATAATCCTAATAATATGAAACCTGGTGAAGCATATATTAATCCAAAAACAGGCGAAGTTAAGTATAGTCCTAAGCCTTCTGATAGAGGGAAAACCATACATTTTGATGTTCAAATAAACTATCCTGACCCTAGACCTAACAATTGTAAAATGAACAATTCAATTGTGAAGGTTAAAGGCGTTGATATACACGTTGTTTCACAAGCCTCACTGTATAATCCGTACTACGACACTACTACAGTAAAAGCTGGTGAAGGTAAAGATTCTAATTCTCCTAGGGATAGGGGAGGCAAAGCATTCCCCTCTGGCACTAGGTTCAGAGCAGAAACTTATAATAAGTATCAGAATCCACCAACTTGGGCAAAGATTAAGAATGAGTCAACTGGTGTTGTTACCTTCCACCCAAATAAGTGGGTTCCTGCTTCTAAACCTAATCAACCTGAAAATAGACCTGTAGTTGTGTATTATCCTGATGGCTCAACTTCAAAGGATCCTGATTCTGGTAATAATGGTAATCCAGTTAATGCCCCTGTAATAGTCACTAGAGATGCTTCTGAATCAGGTGACTTGCAGCTCCATATTCATAAGAACCAAAATGGTCAAGAGATTGATTACACCAATGGATTCGTATTCCGCAAGAATCGCGATGTTACTCCACAGCCATGGATAGATTCTTGGTCTGTACGTGAGCCTGGAGATATTAGTATTCGTTCTGTGTGCGCTGATACTACGAATCCTATGAGTTTGAAGTATCATCTTAACGGTATTAATGGCATAAAAATAGAAGGTGATACACCTTGGCAGCATGCAACTGATGAAGAACAGGAAAAGTGTCGAAATGGTCAGGGTTGTGCAGCAAACAAATTATTTGATAGCACCGGCAATACCATGGAGCGTACGCGTGGTCATATTAAAGGGAAACCAACAAAGATTGGCAATTATCAGTGTACTGTCTATGCTTTGAAACCTAATGCTTTGAAGAGATTTGAAGAGGCAAAGAAAAAAGATTCCAAGATTGAAAGCTCAGACGGTTCTGCTACTAATATCATTAATACAAATACTTTCAATGGTCTAAGAGAAGGTGTTGATTATACATCTAGAACTGTGCCAATTAAGGTTCACTCTGACGCGCATTATTATAACCCGCAGTACACGAAGGTAAGTGTACAAGCTGGTAATACAGAAGGTGTAATGAATGCTGCTCCAGTAAGCCAAACTGGTGCCAATGGTGTTGCAGCTGATGATCAAAGCCAAAAGGATTTAGTGCAAGACGGAACATATTTGCCAAAAGGCACATGGTTTGAGCTTAAAAAGTATTCTAAGCATAAAGATTCTAGAGAAAAGCCTGTTTGGTCGAATTTTGAAGGAGATCAGAGCAATAAGAAAAATGGTAGTAATGAGGCGAAAGATAAAACTACTGATAAAAGGTATGGAAAGATTACGTTTAAACCAGAAAAGACTACAGAAGCAAGAGATTATTTAGTTCCTGTAATTGTGCATTATCCAGACGGCTCCACGTCGGAAGATTCTGATTCTGGTAATCTCGGAAAGCCGATTTACGCTCCTGTCTCTGTAACTCTTACAGAAGTTGCAGATGATGATTTGAAGTTGAAAGTTTATGATAGTGAAACTCATGGCGGACGACTTATTAAAGATAATGATAAAAATGGTGTGCGTTTCCGTAAGGGTGAAACGTTAGGCGATGGTAGTAATGATACTAAACCAATGTTTTTTGACTCTTGGTCAAGCAAGAAACAAGGAACTATTTACCAGCGAATGCTCTGCTATAAAAAGAATAGGGAAACTGGTAAGCCTGAAAGTTATGAACTTGATGGAATAAACGGTTTGAAGCTTGCAGGTAGAAAAAATGTCAAAGATGGTGATTTGGTTAATGCTGTAGGTGGTAAAACTTCTCAATGGAAGATAGCTACAGAGCAGCAAAAAAAGGATTGTAAAGATAAAAAACAGTGTGATACGAAACATTACTTATATGGTAATGAGAATGATACTACTGCTCGCACTTGGGGATGGCTGCACGGCAAAGTGAAAGATAATGGCGACTTTGTGTGCACTGTGTACGCTATTAAAGAACTTAAATACAATGGAAAAAATGGTGAATTACAAAAAAAGTTTGATACGGCTGTAAATGACTTTGTAAAGAAACCTGGTGACCGTAAGTTTGAAGATGTTGTTAAAAGAGTATTAACAGATAAGCAAGATAAAACAAATCCTCAGAATAGCACTCAAAGACACGTTGATTGGGACTCTGTAACATTCCCAATTCACGTACACTCGGACGCTCACTACTACAACCCTAAGTATGAGACCATTACTATGGAGGCTGGTACTAAGAAAACATCAGAACGTCCAAAGAGTGCTCGTGATGCTAACAAAGCAAAACTTAACCAGAGTGAGGTTCAGGAAGGAGAACTTCCTGAAGGTACTTGGTTTGAGTTTAAGATGTATAAAGGATATGCTCATAAACCTCCATTGAGTTATTCGTTCTTTGAAGATGGGCAAAATAATACTGATAATAATAATTCAGCTAAAAGCAAAGATGGATTATATGGTAAAGTAACATTCCGTCCGCACAAGTGGTTCCCTGCTACAAGTGAGAATAATCCAGATCAAACTCCTGTTGTTGTGCATTATCCAGATGGTTCTACATCAGAAGATTCTGATTCTGGTAACAACGGTAAGCCAGTCTTTGCTTCAGTTAACGTACTTCGTTCTCATGATGAAGATGCTAATAATCTACACCTGAATGTAAGTGATCGTGAAGGTGGCGGTAATTGGAATGATCCTACGATTAACCTTAGTAAGAACGAGGAACTTACAGTTAATAATAGTAAGGGTCGTTGGCTTGATTCATGGTCACAGTATAAGCCTGGTAAAATTAACCTGCGCACTATTTGCTATAGGAATAATCCAGATGGCACTAAGTCTCATTATCAATCTGGTGGCATTGCTGGAATTACTATGCAAAATGTAGAAAAGTGGGATCATACTGAAAATCCTGAAAAGCAGAAGAAATGCGAAGAAAATAGCAATGAATGTGAAGTTAAGCATTTATACGACGACTATATTTCTAACGGTAATTCGCAAAAAACTACCGAGCGTACTCGCGGATGGATTAAGGGTACTGCAAAGGAAACTGGCGACTACGAGTGTGTAGTGTACGCGATTAAAGAGAAGCAGTTCAGTAAAGATACTAATAATTTGCTTACTAACTTTGATAATGCAGTAAAAAAACTTAACAAAGATGCAAGTAAAAATAATACTGATCCTTTAAAAGATTTCCAGTGGAATATTAGTGGCAGTGGCAATAACATTGTTAAGGCTAAAAAAGGTGTCGATTATGAGTCTCGCACAATACCAATCCACATTCACACTCAAGCTCACAACTACAATCCTGTGTATGATAAAGTAAATGTTCGAGCTGGTGATGAAGTACAATCTGGTTTGCCAAAGAATAAGAAGCCAACTGGGAAGCATGTAAATACTAAGTCGCTTGCGTATGGAGCTATATCAGACAGTGTATCGTTCCCTGACGGTACGTGGTTTGAGTTGAAGAAGGATGACGGTAGTGCTGCATCTTCATCTGAAGACGCATATGATTGGTCATTCTGGAAGAATGGTCAGAAGGATAGTAATGCTCCTAGAGATAATAACAATCCGCTTAATCACAATGGTAATGATACTGGAATAGGTGCAGGCTCTAGGTATGGTAATGTTACATTCCATCCAGACGTAACTGTTACTCCAAAAGACCATTATAAGACACATGTTGTTGTGCATTATCCAGATGGTTCTACATCAGAAGATCCAGATGCTGGCAATAACCAGTTTAAGCATGATGATAATGCAACTAATACTATGAACCCTGTGTATGCTCCAGTTAAAGTAACTGATTTGGGCTATAGCGGTAACGATTTGCGAATGAGTCTAACTAAATCTAAAGATACTAACAGTGTGCTTAATGGTAGTAATGATCTTACTGTTATGAAAGGCATTGGTCTTATTAGAAATCCGTTTGTACAAGCTTGGAGCGTAAAAAATAAGACCAAGATTCATCTACGTATGATGTGTTCAAAAGACAACACGAATAAGTGGAGTCGCGGACTTGAGGATACATTGAACATGCATCTGGGTCATGATTATGGCGAAAACACTCCTGAATGGACTTTTGCGACCGAATCTCAGCAGAAAGATTGTAGAGAAAATGGAAATTGTTCTGCTGACCATGTTTTGTATGGAATGCTGAATGCGAATAATACTCAGGCAGGAAGCGTGGAAAGTTCAACCGCTCGCAGGGAAGAAGAAATCGAAGGTGCTCCAAAAGAGACTGGAACGTATGTTTGCTCTGTTTTTGCACTGAAAGATAATGCGCTTACTGCTTTTAATCAAGCTGTTAAAGATGGTATTCCTCAGAATGATGGTAGTTATTCATCAACCGATATGTGGAATGTAAAACTTGCTGGCGTAGCGCAATCTAGAGACTGGGATCGCATATCCTTCAAAGTACACGTGGTCGAACAATTTAAGCTGCCGAAGACAGGCGGGGAAGATTGCGTGAACTGGAACATGCTGATGAGCGTGCTGTGCGTGATTGGCACGGGCGTGATGGCAGCTGGGTTCTTCCTTGAGCAAACCAAGTGGGGGCGCGCGATGCTTGATGCGTTGTTGCGTAAGACACTGATTAAAGATTTTATCTGCAAAACTGCCAAAAAGCTTCGCGCTTTAAGGCGACGTAGCGAAAGGTGGCGATGCTGATGAAAAAATTTGCACGCAATCCTGCTAGTCGGCTAGTCGAAAGAGTAGCGCTGGCTTGCAAGCTTGCGGTGCGATTCTCGCTAAAACTTGTTGCGTACTACGATTCGCGTAAACATTAGCGCGATGAATAATTGTGGCTCGTTCGCAAATTGTGGATCGATCACGAACCGTGGCTTGCTTACAGATTGTGGCTTGCCTATATATCGCAACACAAAATAAACAATAAACATTAAATAATAACCGTATTTTCCTCAAAAACCTGCCCAAAAGGGCACTGATATAAAGGAGAAGAAAGTGAATAAGTTCACTAAACAATGCGTTGCCGCGGTGGCTTCGCTCGCAATGGCTGGCACGCTGTGCGTTGCTGGCGCCGTGGTTGCTGGCAGCTCCGCTTGGGCTGCTCAGACTACATGCAATAATGGTGCACCTTGGTCTGATGCTTGCAAGACTCAGAAGGGTTCCATCACGATCACTAAGTATGAATATAAAGGTGATAATGATAAGTCTAAACCTCTTAAGAATGCAAAATTCAAGGTTTACAAAGTAACGAACTTTGATTTAACTGATTATAAGAATTGGCTGACTGTTGCAAGCAAGGTTGAATCTGTTAACACAAATCCAAAAGAAGCTAATGGTTTTACATTTGATGCTGGAACAGAAAAAACAACTAATGATACAGGTGAAGCAAAATTCGGTGATCTTGCAATTGGTTTGTATAAAGTAGAAGAAACTGAAGTTCCAGAAGGATACGAAAAGCTTCCGAAGCCATTCTATATGACTATTCCAGAAGTCACTCGTGTTAATAATTCAACAGATAATACCTACAAGTATAACGTAACTGTTGATCCTAAGAACGCTTACACTAAGGATGCTGTTAAGAAGACCGTTGATACTAAAGGCATGGTTGGCGTAAAAGATGATTTGCCATATACCATTGAAAGCGCAATAAAGACAAATAGCGATACACCTTCTGCAAATGTGACAAAGGAAGATTTTGATGGTTTTGCAATATGGGATGATGCATTAATTAGTGCATACGATTCTATTGATGCAAACGTAGTCAAGAAAGTTTCTATTGGTGATACTGAGATTAAGAATGAAGGAGTCAAAACCTATTACGAGGTTAGTGTAAGCGATAGTGACGTTGATAAAGCGACGCGTAAGCGCATTAAGATCACATTTAAAGATGCTGGTCTAGAAAAGATTGCAGAAGCGTATAAAACAAATGTATCTACGAAAGTGAAAGTAGAACTTAAGTTTACACTTAAAGATAGTGTTGCTTCAGGAAAGCTTATCAACAAGTATGGCTTCCAACCAGGATATAAGAAAGGTACTCCTGACACGGATAAGCCAAAGCCTGTAAACCCAACTCCTGATACAAAATCCGAGGTAACTCTTCGCGAGTTCCAGATTAAGAAGGTTAATGGAGCAAAGGAAAGTGAAGCTCTTAAGGGCGCAAAGTTTGCAATCTTTGCTAAGAAGGCTGATGCAGAGTCCTGCAAGAACGATTCATCTCGTACTGCCGATAACTGCAAGAATAAGTCTTCCAAGGGTTTTGATACTGATACTGAAACTGCTGAAAACACTGGTTTAACAAAAGCTGGATTTAAGGCAAAGGTTGGCGAAACTTTCTACGTTGTAGAAACTAAAGCTCCTGATGGTTTTGCTTTGTCTCCATCTATAGACGAAGTGACCATCCCAGCTGCTGAATCAACTGATAATGTTTATACCTATACTTTCAAGGATCTTCCAAATGGTGGTCCTGATGGGAATGGTAAGAATTGGTTCAAGCTTCCAAAGACTGGTGCTGCTGGCGTGATTATCTTCGCTCTCGTGGGTCTTGGTCTTGTGGGCTCTGGTATGTTCGTATTCCTTAAGAATCGCAAGAAGGAAGAAGAGCAGCAGGCTGCGTGATTTGCTCAGTTGATTAGCAAATCATAAAGATTGAGTCTATAAGATTAAATCTATAAACGATTGAGTCTATAACGATTGAGTCTAGGGCAAAAACCCTAGACTCAATCCTATGTGGACTGTTAAAACAACAAAACCCGTCGTTTTTCCGCTTTTTGTTGTTGATTTTGTGGTTTTAAGCAACATTTTCGGTAAGTTTTTCCCGATTTTGTTGTTAATTTTGCCGTTTTGAGCAACAAAAAGCGCAAAATCCCACTGCGTTTGTAGCAAAATCAAACCAAATATTATCTTTAATTCAATAGCTTGAGCTTGGAGGAGTTATGAAGCTAGCCGATATTAGCAATTTGTGCCACTCGTTGAGTGAGCGCGCTGTTGCTAAATTGTTTAAGAATAAGGCGAAGCGTACCTCCAATGTGGCTGGCACGAGCAGTGTGGCTGGTGCGAGTGGTTTGCTAGCGGATAAGTCGCAAGCAACCGAAGAGCAAATTCCACGATCCAACTCAAGCAAAAATATAAACCAAAATACACTTAAAACTAAAAAAATAACTAAAAAGAAAAGCACACTGATGCGTATCTTAGAGCCGATTGCGCTGGTTCTTGCAGGCATTTTGTGCTTTAGCTACCCTGTGTGCTCAACGCTGTGGAACAATCACGTTTCGAAGGAGATATCGACAGCGTACGACAAGTATAATCACGATCAGGCTGGCGACGTGCGGCGCGCGCACATTCGCGGCGCAAAGCGCTACAACGCAACGCGCAAGGATATGCTCACGCGCGACCCGTACGGCGGCGACGGTCAGGAAGATATAACTAACACGCCTGGATACAAGCGTTATCTTAAAACGCTTGAGGAGCCGATGGGCATTATCGGCATTGTAAAAATTCCGAAGATTGGCGTAAAGCTGCCGATTTACCACGGTACAAAAGAAGATACGCTTGCGCGAGGCGCGGGGCACTTATATGGCACGGATTTGCCAGTGGGCGGCAAGGGGCGGCATACTGTGATCACTGCGCACACTGGTTTGCCGAACGCAACCATGTTTGATTCGCTAACAGACCTTAAAAAGGGTGACTACTTTTATCTTGATGTGCAAGGGGAGACCTTGCGTTACAAGGTGTTTCGTATAAACGTGGTGGATCCGCACGATATAAGTTTGCTGCAGCGCGAGAAGGGGCGCGATTTAGCTACGCTGCTTACTTGTACGCCGTATGGTGTGAACTCGCATAGGTTGCTGGTTACGGGGTATCGTGTGCTGCCGGACCCTGTTGCGCCGCCAGAAGACCATGTGCAATGGCCGCTATGGATGACGTTGTTTGTTATTGCGATGATATTCTCGGCGGCGATTCTTGCCATGATGATCACTGTGGTTGCTGGTAAGAGGCGGCGTAAGTGGGATATTCGCGGCAAGCACATACTGTGGGTTGGGCGCGGCGAGATTAAACTGCGCTAGCGCTATTTCCCGATTTTGTAGTCCAACACGCTGTTTAGAGCTAGAAAGTGCGTCACATCGTTCGCGCGGATTAGCCGCGCTCACGTCTTCGCCGCGCAGAAGCAGTGCTTCTGCCTTGAGCGGCTCAGCGCTCCGAATTGCCTTCGCTCGCTACGCTTTAAGCGCGAAGGCAGGTCGTCGCGCATATTTTCAGGCGATTATCAGACTTATAACAAAATTACGAGTAGAATAAGAACCGTGATACTTGATCGTCATAATCGTTTAAATTTGGCCGAACTTTACGCCAGCTTGCAAGGAGCGGGAGATGGTGGGGCGCCAGACGCCACCGCGGAAAAGTCGCAAGCAACCGCTGACGAAAAGTCCGCGCAAAAATCACCTATAAAAAGCGAAACGCCGCATCTTCCGCCCGATCAAATGGACGAATTCGTAAACATGATGCAAGTGTACGAAGGCGCGATGTACGAAATAAGCACGAAGCTGGAGATTTTGGACGGCGAGTTTCAGGTGCGATTTTCGCACAATCCCGTGCATCACATGGAGCGGCGACTAAAATCCGTGCACTCGATTTTTGAGAAGCTACGCCGCAGAAACCTAAGCATATCAACGCGTTCGATTCGCGACAATCTGTTCGACGTGGCTGGAATCCGCGTGATTTGCAACTATCGCGACGACGTGTACGCGGTTGCGCAATACCTTTCCAAGCAAACGGATATTCAAGTTTTGCAGGTTAAGGATTATATTAAAAACCCAAAGCCGAATGGGTACCGCAGTTTGCATGTAATTTACGCTGTGCCAGTGTTTTTGTCGTCGGGTGCGCATTACACGCCGGTGGAGGTGCAATTCCGTACAATCGCAATGGATTATTGGGCGAGTTTGGAGCACGCGTTGCGCTATAAGGCTGATTTGCCGGACGCAAAGTTGGCGGAGCATTCTAAGACGCTGCTTGAGTGCGCGCAGAATTTGCAGGCAATTGAGGCGCAAATGCAGGGTATTCATCGCGATATTAATGGTGCGCCGCGCGTGGAGGATGCGCCTGAGTCGTAACAACTAATGCGCGACGACCTGCCTTTTCGCTTAAAGCGTAGCGCGAAAAGGCAATTCGGAGCGCTGAGCCACTTAAACGTAAAGTCCAGTGGACTTTACGTGCGGCGAAGTCGTTCGCGTGCGTAGACCGCGCGAACGACGACCTACATCTCCGCTTTTTGTAGCACGACACACATAGTCGTACAAATGTACTATAATTAAATACTTAATAAGGATTTAGGAGGAATTATGGGAGATTTTGGAAATTTTAACAGCAATTATGCTGGCAACTTTGCACAAAACCCAACAATTGTCGACGCGCAGGCTACTTATGTGCGCGAGCAGGCAGAGCGAGTGAGTGTGCGTCGAGTTTACGCAGAGATGACTGTTGGACTAATTGTCACAACGCTTGTGGCAATGTTTACGCAAAGTACGGGTGCGCTTTACTCTTACTTGTATGCTACGGGTAGGTTTGGTTTCTTCGGCATTATTATTGCGCAAGTGGTGCTTGCTGTTGTGCTTGGAATGCGCGTTATGAAAATGAGCGTTTTTGCTGCGCGTGCGATGTTCTATGCGTATGCTGCGCTTACTGGTTTTACGCTTAGTACGATTTTTACTGTGTTTAGTCTCGGCTCTATTGCAATGGTTTTGGCTTTAACTGCTGGATTCTTCCTGTGCCTTACAATGCTTGCGCTCACTACAAAAGTGAATATGCTTAAGGCTGGTCCTATTCTTATGGTGGCTTTGCTGGTGTTGTGCGTGAGTCAGGTAATTCTTATGTTTGTTGCTCCAAGTGCTGGAACAATGCGATTTATTGCTGCGATTGCAGTGCTGATTTTTGCAGGTCTTACGGCTTACGATGCACAGAAAACTCGTGCGATTTTTGAAGCGTATGCTGATCAGCCAGAAATGATTAAACGTATTTCGATTATTTGCGCGTTTAATCTTTATTTGGACTTCATCAACATGTTTGTGTACTTGCTGGAGTTGCTGGGAAATAGGCGCGACTAGATACGAGTATGTGCGTTTTCCTAGGGATTATGGTAGGCTATTCGCTTGTGTGATTGATGTGCATACTGCGTAGCAATCACACATGGATGGGTGTCCGAGCGGTCTAAGGAGACGGTCTTGAAAACCGTTGTAGGGAAACCTACCGCGAGTTCGAATCTCGCCTCATCCGCAAACGGGGTTTCTAGCAAATCGCTAGAAACCCTTTTTTCATGCCAAAAACCCTTGATATATCAACGTTTTTGGCTTGTTTTTGTGTGTATGCGTAGTGTGTTTGCGCGACGACCTGCCGTATTTTGGTACAATCGCACTACAGCTAGATAGAACGATAGTTATGCTCTTGAGATGTGATGGAGTCAAGTACGAATCGCGCGTCACTTCGATTCTTCTGGCTGCTTATAAAATCCTGCGGAGAATAAGGCGCTGCGCTGTTAAACATCTCCTCGTATTGCGAAACGCTTAATTGCGTGCGATTATTTAGCGACTTTAAGTGCTGATTAGAAAACAGCGCGCTACGCCAGTCTGGAACAAGTGTTGCGCTAAAAAATTCTGCTACAGCGCCAGAACCGTAGGAGAACAAGCCGATTTTTTGACCTGAGAGTAAAGGAGACAGGCATGTCGGCGATTCGTTTGTGTGTGTTGCGGAAGATAAGTCGCAAGAAACCTCACTATCGCCATCAACCGCAGAATCGTCAAAATTCTTAAAATAATCGTAATCAAGTAAAGAAATTAATCCTAAATAGAGTGAACCAGTGTAAATATTACCGATTCGGCGACTATATTGTGTGCTGTCTTGGTATCGCGCAAGAAGACGTTCGCGCGTATCGCTTGTAATAGGCGCGCTAGAATTTTCCTCCAACCCAGCTCGAAGCGCTTTAAGCCCCATTTTTGTGTATGGAAGATGGAAGCAAATCGCCTCAAAATCGTTGAAATTGCAGGCGTTTTCCGCACTGTACCGCTGCCACACGTCGCAGAACATGCGAATGTATTGCTCGGTTGAAAACTTTCCGCGAGCCAACGCCGTGCTTTGATATACGGGTCGCCAAAAATCTTGGATTTCCGCCGATTTTGCAACGCTGTCGTCGTTGATTTGCAACACGTGTGGATTCTCGCTTACAAGCATTGCCACAGCGCCAGCGCCTTGCGTCACCTCGCCAGGAGTGCCAACGCCGTAGCGCGCAATGTCTGCAGCAATCACCAAAACTTGCGCGCCAGGATGCGTCAAAACGTAGTCACGAGCCATCATAAGCGCCGCAGTTCCGCCATAACACGCTTCTTTTACTTCCACGCAGCGCACCCACGAGCTAAGGTTTAGAAGTTTGTGAATATAAAGCGCGCTGGATTTGCTGGCGTCGACGCCGCTTTCTGTGCCAACGATCACCATTTTGAGGCGGTTGCTGTCGATGTACTGCATAAGCGGCAGAGCAGCTTGAGCGCCAAGTGTTACGATGTCTTGGTGGTTTGGTGGCACTGCCTGTTGGCTTTGACCGATTCCGATTGTGAATTTGTTCGGGTCTATTCCGCGCTCAATCGCAAGGTCGCGCATGCTTAGATAGCAATTTGGAGTTGCGAAAGTTATGCGGTCGATTCCGACTTTTGGCGTGTTTTTTGAAGTATTGCTCATGATTTCCTATTTTTTTTTTTTAAGGCGATTTTTTTAAGGACGATTTTAGTGGTGTAAATTTTACGGCGTGGTTGCTGGCGACTTATCCCAAACAGAAGGAAGTCGCAGTTAACCGAGTAACACGTGTAATTATCATTTTAAACTCTAAGTATTTTTGTCTTTTCGCAAATTATCAAGAATCATCCTTGCAGAATTCGTGTTTAAATCGGAAGAATTTTCGTTTAGAAGCGCGTGCACAACTTTTTGAATTTCGTCTCCGCGCGCTCCAGATGCTATAGCGATATTTGCGGCTTGAAGGCGCATGTGACCAGCTTGGATTCCAGGACCTGCGAGTGCGCGAAGGGCCGCCAGGTTTTGCACGAGTCCTACGGCTGCTAGAACGTTACGGAAATCATTGGCGTTATTGACTTTAGAAACTTGCAACGCGACTTTTGACATTGGTAGCGAGGCGATTGCGCCGCCCACTGTGCCGATTTGCAACGGGATTTCGATACGACCGTAAAGGATTTGACCTGAATTTTGCAAGGTCCAGGTTGAAAGAGGCATGTAACGACCAGATTTTGCTGCCCATTCGTGTACGGCGGCTTGTAATGCGCGCGTGTCGTTACCAGATACGAGTGCTGCTGCAACTATTCCATTTAGGATTCCTTTGTTGTGGGTTGCAGCGCGTTCCGCGTCTACGGCGGCCAGGGAGCTTAAGGCGGCGATGCGGCGCGCAAGGCGCATGCCGTCGGCATCTCCAGCCGCAGCTGTTTTTGCGCTAGTCACAAGCGCTTCTACGGGTATGCGCACTTCGGCGACTGTTGCCGCGCGGCTGGAGTTGGCAAGAATTGCCACCAGCGCCTTGCGTCCAACCCAGCTTTCCAGCTGGGTTTTAACAGCTTCGCCAATGGTGTTTGCTATGTTTGCTCCCATTGCGTCGCATGCGTTTATGTCTAGTGTTAGCTTGGCGAAGCCTGTTAACGCCGCCGCCTGCGCGCGTTCTAATCCGCCGCCGCGTTGGTATATTGATGGGTGTGCGGAGCGCGCAACCTCTCTAATCGCCGTGCGTTTTGACTCGTTACGCATTATGCTATCTAGTTTTTTAGCTACGCTTCCGTCCGCGTCTTCAAAAACTATTTGTGCGCGCGTAACGTAATGTGCGCTGTGTGCTACAACGCCGTTTTCTAGGCTTTTTGCTGCGATTTTTGCACCGTTGCATGCGGCAGCGATTACGGATGGCTCTTCTGTAGCCATCAGCACGTTTTGCATAACTCCGTTTACTTTTAGGCCGCGCACAACGCCTACTGGCAGGCTGAATCGCCCGATTTGGTTTTCGATCATGCTGTTTGCAACGCTTGCAGGAATGTTTGTTTCGCTGCTTTGCGCGAGTTGTGCGAGCAGAAGTTGCGTGTAATCGCCGCTAAGCGTGCCTTCTGATTCCAGCGTTTTTATGCGCTGTTCTACGCTTAATTCTCGAAAAGCTGCCATGTTTCTCCATTTTTTTTTTGACGTCATTTTCGCGATTTTCACTTTTGCAATGTTGCTTTGACGCTATTGACGCTATTCAAGTCGCCGGCAACCGCCACATTCACCGCCAGCAACCGCGCGTATCACAACACTCCGTATGCGTTCTGCGACTTACTTCGCGCGTGTCACAACACGTGCACGTCTATCACACGTCTACTTTCGCATCCTAACTTGCATGCTCACTCCAATTCCGCCTCCCACGCACAGAGCTGCAACACCGTTTTGCATGTGATTGTCTCTAAGTGCGTAAAGAAGTGTTGTTAAAATCCTGGCTCCGCTAGCGCCCAAAGGATGCCCGAGCGCAATCGCGCCGCCTCTTATGTTCAGTTTGCTTTCGTTGATGTTCAGCTGCTGGCACACGGCTATGCTTTGTGCGGCAAACGCTTCGTTAATCTCAAAAAGGTCAATGTTTTCAACGGTGTAGCCCGTGTTTTTTAGCATGCGTTCCATAACGTGTTTTGGCGCGTAGCCCATAAGGTCTGGACTGATTCCACCTTCTGCAAATCCTACGATTTCTGCCAAATAGTCGATTCCGTGCGCGATTGCGTAGTCTTTGCTCATTAAGACGAGTGCTGCTGAGCCGTCGTTGATGCCGCTTGCATTTCCGGCTGTCACAGTAGGCGAGTGTTTTGCTCCAGAATACGCCTCACGAGTTTCATCTGCCTCGCGCATTCCACCAGTTTCGCACCTGTCAAAATCCGCCTCAAACAACGTTTTAAGCTTAGAAAGCTTCTCTATAGAAGTGTTGGCGCGCGGATGCTCGTCTCTGTTAATCACAGTTCCGTCCAAAAGCTGCACGGGTGCAATCTCCGCGTCAAAATCGCCGTTATTTTGCGCGAAAACGGCTTTCTGGTGCGATTTTAACGCAAAAGCGTCTTGCTGTTCGCGCGTTATGCCAAACTTCGCGGCCACGTTTTCGGCAGTAACTCCCATTTCTTTGCCAGTAAAAGCGTCACAAAGTCCGTCTTTTTTTAGTCCATCAACCAGTGCGCTGTTGCCGTAGCGAAGGCCACCAAATCGCACGTTTTGCGCGTAAAACGGCACGTTGCTCATGCTTTCCGTGCCTCCAGCAACTACCACTTTTGCATCTCCCATGCAAATCGCAGATTGCGCAAGGCGAATGGCTTTAAGACCAGATCCGCAAACTTCGTTGATTGTCATTGCGCAACTTGACTCGTCAAGCCCCGAGCTAAGGGCGATTTGGCGCGCAACGTTTTGACCGCTGCCTGCTTGAAGTACGTTGCCAAAAATCGCTTGATCTACAGATTTTGGACTGATTTTTGCGCGTTCGATTGCGGCTTTTGCTGCGATTGTTCCTAACTCAACAGATGTGAGCGATTTCAACGCGCCTCCGAATTTTCCTATCGGTGTGCGCGCTGCGCTTACAATCACAACATCACTCATACGTTTAGCCGCCAATCAGTTGAAAACTAGCCGATTAAAGCTATCTTGATCAAGCTATCTTATTGAAAATTATTAAAAATTGCATGT
>QWCD01000162.1_pt1 | contig 18667 bp, 12 predicted proteins | sample 1972461 | NCBI WGS metagenome assembly QWCD01 (sample SAMN09866717, study PRJNA288562) | Human vaginal metagenome isolate term4_vaginal, whole genome shotgun... | isolation source: vagina | host: Homo sapiens | place: USA: California | reverse complement strand
CCAGTGCAGTCCGTCGGTGGTGTACATTCTATAAGGGGTATAAAGCCCATCTGCAGGCTGACCATCATTCACTACATTCAAGATGAGGTCTTCCCCAAAAACCGTTTTGTATTCAATGTTAAATAATAGATTCATAGACTAAGGGTTAGTAGTTGTTCGACTGTCAATAAGTCGCTTATCTGCAAATTTATAAAGAATAGGTAGGGGGTCGCTGCCTTGTAGAGATAAAACTGTTAGAAATATTGCGCAAACGTTTGCGCTTCTTCTCTTTATTATGAATGCACAGGGTAGGCGAGTGCCTGTGATTTTGTCCTGATTTTTCCTTTTCAGAAAGTTGAGAAATAGATTTTGGAACGGCTATAGAGGTACCCTTTTCGTCTTGTTTTTACTCCTCTCGGCGGTTAACCCATTACTTTAGTCGCGCTATCTTGTGTGAATAAGAGCACAAAGTGGTGCAAATAAGCCTGTTAAGTCAATGCTTTAGTCCCATTGAAACATTGAGTTAGCTCCACTTCACTATGCAAATTTTGGGTTAAGACGCTGATATACGGATAAATACAAAAATTGCTTATTTGTGACCAAAGGGACAGTTGTTGGCAAATATCCGAGTATTGATGCCCGATGTAAAATTTTTTCTTATTGCACACCTCATCCCTTCTCCACCATACAGGGATGATACAATACTCTTCTAAGCAGGGAAAAGTAACCGACAGACGGGAATGTTGGGCTGTTCCATGGTTGTCCTTTCCTTGCAGCGGATAGTGCCATTGTCAGAAATAGTCATATCTCACCTCATCCAACGGTACACCACGGTAATTATAAGGCGTGCTTTGGGGTTACTTTCCCGCTTCTTATTTCGTTTGGAGTGCCTTCGAGTGTCTCCTTGCAGAATGTGGACATACGTTGCACCGACGAGAATTTAAACTGGTTGGCTATTTCCTCTAACGTGTCATTGGTGTTGCGTAGGGCTTTGAATAGTGCCTCGCCTTTAACTTTGTTCACCCAAGTTTTGGGTGGTTCGCCAAAACACGTCTTGAAGTGGCGAATGAAGGTAGGTCTACTCATACACACCTTTTCTGCCATTTCGTCAACGGAGGGATAGGTGCCTGACATACCCATGATGGTTTCTTGGAACGATAAATTCACACGAAACAGTGGAGCCAAAAACGATGCCAGGGTGTCGGTAGGATAATAGGCTTGCATTACCGCTGTAAATTCGCGTTGCTTAATGAGTTGAATATCGCAGCACAGCAGTTTGTCTACGACATAGTCGGCTGTTTGGCGAGCCAGCACTTGGACAGGTTTTATCATGTCAAGCGCAAATAACCAGTCGTCGCGTTTCGGTGCGTTGCTAATCTTTTCGTCGCTAAGAATGCTTCGGCAAAATCTAAATTTGCTGTCAATGAAGTAAAGAACTAAAAGAGTACTGTCTTCGAGAAAGCTTATAGAGTTGTTGATGCCCGCAGGCATCGGAAACATTTGATTGGTTTGTACAGTGAAACTTGGAAACTGTTTGCCCTCTACGTGCATGCAACCTTCTAACAAAAAAATCATGGCTGTACGCGAAGGATCTGTATGCGTGGTGACTCCTTTCTGCTCCTTCAAAACCCTAAATCCTGTAGGGCTGTTATTCCTATAATGTTCGCACATCAGGTGCTTATTCAAGTAGTAAACGTGCATAGGCAATTTGTATATTTTATAATTTTGTTGTGAATTTATAAAAAATGTGCGACATATGTTGCAAATATTAAGAAAAGTTATAAATTAAAGAATTGTTTTAAAACAAATTAAGAACTTTTTCCATATAAATGTTCATTTATGCGGTTCGCTCCACCTATTATATTGCGTGCCTCTATTTTCGCTCTTTTTTATCAATTTCATTTTAGTACTATCAATATTGAGCAAAATGAAGATTGAAACAAAACGATAATTTTTTTGAAATAATTTGTTATGCGACCTTATTATAAAGATGCCTAACTTTACAAGCACAAGTAATATAGAGGAATTATACCGAAAAAAACAAGAGATAATATAACGAATCATAAAATAATAAGAATCAACTAATCAACTAAAACGAGGAGTATTTATGTATGAAGAAAGAATATGTAAGTCCAAGGGTGGATATTATTTACACGAATGTAGAAGATGCGCTGCTGAAAGGAACTAATGGTGGAGGAGATATAGAAGGACCTGGCGCTAAAGCCTATGATTTTGATCAGAGTGATTTTTCTGATGAACCTTTTTGGAATGATGAAAATAGATGGAAATAACTTATAACAAACGATTAAAAACAAACGATTATGAAGACTAAAACAATAAAAGGTATTTTTACTTTGATAGCCATCAGTTTGCTGGGCTTCCTGACTGGTTGCTCTGAGAATGATGTGCTGAACGACGTGCAAGGAGCAGCAGCCGACCAAACTTCGAGTGTCATTTCTGGAACGGGATCCTTTGACACCGATGAGGTGGATGCTATGTTCAACGCGACTCCAGAGACAAGAACAACATTCCATTACAATAGCCAAAAGAAGCTGAGCTTTAGATGGAAAGAACATGAAAGGATACCTGTGTTTATGTGCTACAAGCAAGGCAATGAGCAGAAAGTGGTAGAAGACGAAGTGTTCGTAGTGAATGGAAACAACATAAAATTCGCTATAAATATACCTGCTGGCTTCGACCGGAGAAGGGGTGATCTCTACATGGGAGCTGTCATGGGTAAGGTTCCAGGCGTGAACAACGGTGCCTGGGCAAGCGGCATGACGGCTGACGGCAAGTTCAAGATAGAGGCTTCACACACGGCAGATGCAGCATCAGACCAGTTTAACCTACCTTTTTATGCCCCATTGACTAAAGTCAACACCCATGGAGACATCAATCTTCATTTCAAAGCTCTCGGTAGTTGGATTGTCGTGAGGTTGAACGTGCAGAAAGATATCGACCCCGATTTCATGAATGTAAGCTCTGATGTGGTGTCTACCAATGGCACACTCGACCTGTTCTCTTCTGAGAGTGGAATGCCTGCATGGCAACCAGAAATTACGACGCAGCAGAACATTAGGTTTGATGTGAAAAACTTTAATGTGAAGGCAAAAGAAGAGAGCAAGCCATTAACGGTTTGGTTCATGCCTATTCTAAACAAGGAATCACAACAACCCACAACGGTGAGTCTCCAGAAAAAGACCACTTACTCAAGCAATGCGCGCCACTATTCAAAAGAGGTCATTGGCAAAAACGAACAATTTAAGAATAACAAGGTTTACAATGTTGACATTACCGAAAAAGTTTGTGACAAAGGCTTAGTGATTACACAATTCTGGTCAACACAAAAGAACAGATATTGCAATCGCAACGTTCTTCAGATTACCAATATCAGCGATCATGAAATCAGTTTGGAGGGTTATTACCTCGTTCGCTCTGTATTTGGTAGCGCTGAAACGCCTTCTGGCGTGATAGACTTGGGTAAATTGGAAGAAAACAATGCACAGTTCTTGTATAATCATCGCCAAAAGAAAGTACTGCCAAGTGGCGCCTCGCTCCTGATTACTGGCTTTAATAGAAGAGTTGCTGAAGGTGCTTTCGATTACTGCGAAGACGAAATTTATCAAATAGCACTCCTCGGAGAAGATGAAAACCTGCTGCAACAGTTTGTACCACGAGGGAATCGTGACCGCCGGGGACGAGAGTCTAACTGCTATTTCTGCAACGCTTATTTCTTGACTTTTAACGGTACTGATATCTCGTTGTCAAAGCCAAACGACATTGTAGACAACTTTGGACGTGACGCTTGTGGCAGAATTTACAACTTCCAGTTCTGCAACCGTACCTATTATCGTATACCTTATTGTTATATCTATATGGGCGAGCAAGGTCTTGGTGGCGAAGCTACTCATCTCTATAAGCCAGAGAGACGAATAAGATATAATTATGACCCGTACACGTACTCGTACTGGGGACCGATGGAGATCTTTAGCACATGTGCCTGGAGACTTGAATATGAGACCAAGGTTACATCTTTAGGCTTTTGGGGAAAATTGGGTGACAGACCCATGCTCAGAAATAACATGTATTAATGATACAGCGTTCGCAATCGCGAAGAGGTGTCAGACATCGATGAATATAAAACAACTACTTATTATATAAGGTGCATTTGGCTCAAGACTACAACGGTTTGTTGGTTTGAGGCAAGATATGCACAAGGCTGGATTCCATGCGAGGAGTCCAGCCTTTAATTTTTTTATCATCACCTATCAATCAAGTCTTTGTTTCTAACACAGACTGAAGGGAGAGGCGAGAGAAATTAGAAAGCGTTATTAGCTTTGCAAATTCATCAATCTTTGACATCTTTGATTAGCGATACAGCAGCTGCACCGAACAATAGCGAGATGCCCGCAACAACCATCATGTGGCTTTGCACCGACCCCACCATACTGAGGAGTGTGCCTCCTATGACTGCAGCAATGATTTGCGGGATACAGATGGTGCCATTGAACAAGCCGAGATATGCGCCCATGTGTCCATAACCTTGTAAGGCATTGGTGACAAAGGTAAAGGGCATGGCTAACATAGCTGCCCACGCACAGCCAATGAGGAGGAAGGGAATGAACAATAAATACTGGTCGTGTATCACGGTACAAGCGGCAAAACCTATGGCTCCCAATACTAAACTGAGGGCGTAGGCAGTCTTTCGACTACCGAGTTTGGGCAATAGCGGTGCCCATAACACAGAGCCAATGGCTTGTACGGCAAACAATACGCCTACCCAGTTGCCAGCTTCTTGAGCTCCCTCACTCGCCATGTCGGTGGTGCCCCACACGTTGGCTGCTACGGTACCATGCGTATAGGTCCACATGTACATAAAGGCTATCCAGCTGAAGAACTGCACGACACCAACCTTCCAAAAGGTAGAAGGAGCGTGTTTGAGTAGGGTGATCCAGTTTTCTTTCTGTTCTACATCAACTTTCAAGCTACCATTGTATTGTTCATATTCCTTTGGAGACCACTCCCTTACCTTGGAAACAGTGTAGCCAACACAGAGAATCAGGATGCCTGCACCAACAATAAAACTGTAGATGACCGAGTCGGGGACCACACCCTTGGGGGCTGTATTAGCGATGCCCAACAGTGCGAAAAAGAATGGAAACAGGTAACCCACAAGAGAACCTGCATTGCACAGCAGACTTTGGATGGAATACGCCTTGGCTTTCTGTCGTTCGTTCACCATATCACCCACGAGCATCTTAAAAGGTTGCATCGCCATATTAATAGAGGTGTCGAGGAACATGAGCATGACAAGTCCGAAAATCATTGCTACCGATGCCGTCATGCCGAATGAGCCAGACTGTGGGAGCAGGCACATCACCAGTACCGCAGCCGCAGCTCCGATGAATAAGTAGGGGATGCGGCGCCCATAGCGTGTCCATGTTCTATCTGAAAGCGTGCCGATGATGGGTTGCACTACAATTCCCATGAGGGGAGGTAATATCCAAAAATAACTAAGATTGTGTGGGTCGGCACCTAATGTGGCAAAGATGCGTGAGATGTTTGCACTCTGCAGCGCATACGCAATCTGTACACCGAAAAATCCGAAACTTAAATTCCAAAGATTCCAAAAGCTCATGTCGGGCTTTCTCTTTAATTCATAATTCATAATTTTTAATTCATACTTTTGTTAGAATATACGATGAGTTTTTTTTAATTCATAATTCATAATACATACTTTAGAATATGCAATGAGGTTTTTTGTGATTCATGATGTTTCATGCAAAAACGGTCAATTATAATTCATAGCTCATAATTCATACTTGTGTTAGGATGTGCGATGAGTTTTTTGATTCATGATGTCTCATTCAAAAGTGGTCAATTGTAGTTCTTTTATGTAGACTTACTTTTTTGTTGCTCCTTTGTAATGTGTATGATGATAGATGTTAACAGCTTAATCAATTCAACGCAGTCTGCTAAGATGCTTTTTGCTGCCGTTTCATTAATGTATTGAGTGCGCCATAAAAGTTCTATCCAGTATTCTGTTTCACTCGCTTCTTTTAGTGATATGTTGAGTTTTGATTTAAAGTCTGCTTTTGATTGAGCTCTAAGCGCTTCTTTTACGTTTGCACCAATACTCGTTCCGCTCCGTATAAGCTGTTTGCTCATTTCGTATTCTTTTTTCTCTTCTCTCAGATATTTACAGAGATTTACACAGCGAATGGCAAAAGCAAAACTCTTTTGGACGATTACATTGTTGTCTATATCTTTCATTGATAGATAGAGTTTAGGTTCAAGTGAGAATTTATGTTTTGTTCAGATACCTATTACAAAGATATTCATTTCAACTTGATTTCTTCATATTGCATAACAAATATACTGTCAGCAAATTGAATTGTGAATTCTCAATTATGAATTTTTAATTATGAATTATGAATTATCTCGTAGTTCCTCTAATAATGAGTTTTGTCCTTACAATTCTCTTTTCAACTTTGTCGGGAGGCAGCAAACCTTCTACTTTCGAGATGAGAATATTAGCAGCTTCTTCACCTACTCGGACACCACGTTGCTCTACGGTAGTGAGCATGGGGTCACAAGCTTTGGAACGGTCGCCATTGGTAAAACCACAAATGGAAATATCTTCAGGAATGTGGTAACCCATGCGCTTAGCCGCATAGAGTATGCCGACAGCCGTATCATCATTTACTGCAAAGAAAGCATCAGGGATTTCTTCCTGTTGCAACAGTTCGGGGGTCAGCACTTCGGCATCCTCTCTATTGTCACAGATTCGAAGAAAGTTCTCGTTTACTTTGAGCCCATTCTTGAGGAGGGCATCACGGTAGCCGTTGTATCTGTTTTTGGAAATCTCCAAAGTCATGGGCGAACTATAACAAGCAATTCGTCGACATCCCGTATTGATAAGGTGGGTCACTGCATTGTAAGCGCCCATATAGTCATCCACTACGACGCGGGAACAGTTAATGCCCGTACAGATGCGGTCATAGAAAACCAGTGGCATGTGATGATCGATAAGTTTTTTGAAATGCTCATACTTGACTGTATCTTTGGCTTGAGATACGATCACCCCGCACACCCGATTCTTATAGAAGTCTTGACAAATTCTTACTTCTCGTTCATAGCGCTCATTGCTTTGTGCTACCATGATGCGATAGCCGTGTGTGGTCGCCTCTTCCTCAATACCCGAGAGAATACTCGAAAAGTAGAAATGAGAGAGTTGAGGCACAATAACTCCAATCACTTTTAGGGGCTTGACACGACTGTTTCGTAGCGACTCGGCAATCACGTTGGGATAGAAATGATGTTCGCGCGCGTAGGCTTGTATATTCTCGCGTTGTTCTTTACTGATACGAGGATTATCTTTGAGTGCACGTGAAACCGTAGCCACAGAGACTCCCAATGCTTGCGCAATGTCTTTCATTGTGATGGGCAACGATGTTTCCATTTAGGTTGTTATTAGTTTTGCAAATGTATGTAAAACAAAAGAATGCTCAAAGCGTCTTTATCATTTTATAAAGATGACGACCATGCAAACGTTTGCATTGCAAATATAGTGAATTTTGCACTTAAAAAGAACAATGACAGTTAAAGAAAACTAACTTTGCAGCATGAGGAGAAACTAACCATGAGTCATAACGACCTACTAACCATCCTCAAAAGGAATTCCTGACATGCTGAATGAAGACACCCATCAAGCCTTTTGATAGCTAATAGCTGTTGGGGATATTGACCTAAGAAACTCTAAATTTATTATTATATTAACTTAAAACTAAAAAAATGAAGCAGGTAAAATTTTCATTACCGCTGAGAATGCTCACACTCATCTGTGTGTTGTTCATTTCAGCAAGTGCCTTTGCGCAGCAGATTGCCGTGAAAGGACATGTGAAGGATGAAACCGGCGAACCCATTATTGGTGCCACTATTAGAGTAGCGGGACAAACGGGAGGTACGGTGACAGACTTTGACGGAAACTTCACCATCAATGCCAACACGGGCGACATGATCTCTGTTAGTTACATTGGTTACGATGTCTTTGAGGCGCCAGCAGCTGCCAAGATGGTTGTTACTCTGAAAGAAGCCAAAGGTGAATCTATCAACGAAGTGGTGGTGATTGGCTATGGACGGGTGAAGAAAAACGACCTAACGGGTAGCGTTACTGCCTTGAATGCAGAAAAAATGGTAAAAGGAGCTGTTACCTCTGCCACCGATATGTTGGTAGGTAAGGCTGCTGGTGTGAGTGTTATCACTGACGGTGGTGCACCAGGTGCTGGTGCAACGATACGTATTCGTGGCGGTTCGTCTATGTCAGCGTCAAACAATCCGTTGGTAGTGATTGACGGTGTGCCCGTAGATGATGGAGACATCAACGGTATGGCAAATCCCTTGAGTACCGTTCACCCTGACGATATTGCCACCATGACTATCTTGAAAGATGCGTCGGCAACAGCTATCTATGGTTCGCGTGCATCGAATGGTGTGATTCTTATCACGACCAAGAAAGGCAAGGCTGGTGGTATCCAAGTTGGATATAGCGGTTCTGTGAAGGTAAGCACCCACGCCAAAGAGGTGGACGTAATGTCGGCAGACGACTTCAAACGTTTTGTTATCTCCAAGTTTGGCGAGCAAAGCATGCAAGCCAAGGCTCTTGGTACGAGCGATACCAACTGGCAGAAGGAAGTGCTACGCACATCGGTTAGTACCGACCACAACATCAACGTGTCGGGTGCAGTGGCTAATTTGCCTTACCGTGTATCGTTGGGTTACACCAATGAGAATGGTATTGTGAAGACATCTAACATGGAACGCTTCACAGGTGCTATCAACGTGAGTCCGCAACTCTTTGACAAACACCTAAGCATACAGTTGAATCTCAAAGGTATCTATAACACCAACCGCTTTGCAGACCTTGCCTCTTTGGGCATGGCAACACAGTACGACCCCACACAGCCCATCTATATGAAGGGGTCTGAATATGGTAACGGTTATTTCATGTATCTCAATGATAAGGGAAAACCTGTTGACATTGGCTTGGCCAACCCTGTATCCATCCTCACGGATAAGAGCGACAAGACAAAGGTGTACCGCAGCATCGGCAACGCACAGTTTGACTATAAGTTCCATTTCTTACCCGACTTGCGTGCGAACCTCAACTTGGGATATGATGTTTCCAAGGGAACGGGCGACGTAATAACCGTAGATAACTCTCCTATGTCGTGGACGTGGGGCAATTTCAAGAAAGGATTTGGTGAGAACAGCAGCTTCTGGCAGCTCAAACGGAATACGCTGTTGGAATTTTATATGAACTACACCAAGACCTTTGGCGCACACTTCATTGATGCCATGGCAGGTTATTCGTGGCAACATTTCTATCGTTCGGAATGGACGAAGTATCCCTATTCAGAGGCTAAGGCAAAGGAATATGGCACAGAGTTCTACAAAGGCGAAGACGATTTCATTACCGAGAACTACCTTGTGTCGTTCTTCGGGCGTGTGAACTACACCTTATTAGATCGTTATCTCTTGACTTTCACATTGCGTAATGATGGTTCTTCACGCTTCAACAAGGACAATCGCTGGGGCGTATTCCCATCGGCAGCATTGGCTTGGCGTATCAACGAGGAGGCTTTCTTGAAAGATACACGCTGGCTTGATGACTTGAAACTGCGTTTGGGTTACGGTGTGACGGGTCAGCAGAATCTTGGTAACGGTGATTATCCCTATATGGCACGCTACGCTTATTCACAACCAGGTGCCAATTACTACTTTGGTGACAGACGCATACAACTCATTGCACCATTGGCTTACGATGAAAACTTGAAGTGGGAGGAAACTACAACCTATAACGCTGGCCTCGACTTTGGTTTCTTCAAAGGCATGCTTTCGGGAACGTTGGATTTCTATTATCGTCAGACTAACAACTTGTTGAACACTGTTACGGCACCAGCTGGTACCAACTTCAGCAATGAGTTGCTTACCAATGTCGGCACATTAGAAAATAAAGGTGTAGAGCTCTCGTTGACTGCACACCCCATTACAACCAAGGATTTCCAATGGACATTGGGTTACAACGTGTCGTACAATAAGAACACCATCACCAAGCTAACATTTAACGACGACCCCACATACAAGGGCGTGATACATGGTGGTATTGACGGTGCCACAGGCTACAACATTCAAATTAATGCTGTTAACAAGCCATACAACTCGTTCTATGTGTTTGAGCAGATGTATGATGAGAACGGAACTCCTATTGAGGGAGCTTATGTGGACCAGAACAACGACAATAAGATAGACGAAAGTGACCTTATTCCTTACAAGAAATCGGCTCCTGATGTGTACATGGGCTTGACATCGCAGATGAATTACAAGAACTGGGATTTATCGTTTGCTCTTCGCTCAAGCATTGGCAACTATGTGTACAACAACACACAGTCTAACCGTGAGGCATGGGACGGTTCGCAGATGTACGACCAGACAGGCTTCTTGAAGAATCGTCTCAACTCTGCTGCCAACAAGAACTTCCACACTGGACAGTACCGCAGCAGCTACTATGTGCAGAAAGCTGATTTTGTTCGCATGGACAACTTCACACTTGGCTACACTTTCAACAAGCTGTTCAATGACAAACAGTCCGCGCGCCTGTATCTCACCGTGCAAAATCCGTTTGTCATTACCAACTACAGCGGCATTGACCCTGAAATCAGCGGCGAGGGTATAGACAACAAGATTTATCCGAGACCTATTTCGTTTATGTTTGGTTTCAATTTCAAATTCTAAATAGCAACTCAAAATGAAAAAATATCATATTAAAAAGTCATTGTTTTTGCTCTTGTCAGGAACATTGTTAGGAATGACCTCCTGTGTAGGAGACTTGGATACCGAACCGTTGGACAAGGATGAATTAGTGTCTAATGTAGTATTCAAAAACGACATCAACGCCTACACCCAGAGCCTCGCCAAGATTTATGCGGGCATGGTGATAGGTGGAAACAAAGGTGGAGACGCCGAGCAAGACGTCAAAGGAATCGATGGAGGCTCGCAGGCTTCTTTCATACGTGTGTTGTGGAACATGCAGGAACTGGCATCCGACATGGCTCACTGTGCATGGAACGACCCTGGAATTCCTGGGTTCAACCACCTTTCTTGGGATTCGTCAAGCCCATGGATCAAGGGTTCGTATTATCGATTGGCTTACCAAATCAACTTGGCCAACGCTTTTCTACGTGAGACCACCGATGACAAACTGAGTAGCCGTGGTTGTAGCAATGAGGTGAAAAATATTATCAAGGAGTATAGAGCTGAGGCTCGATTCCTGCGAGCGCTCACCTACATGTACGCCCTTGACCTGTATCGCAACTATCCTTTCTTTGATGAGAATAGTACAATAGGTAGCGAGCGTCCACAACAAATTATGAAGGACGACCTTTATAAATATGTGGAGAAAGAATTACTGGAATGCGAGAAGGACCTTGCTGCTCCTGTTGTAGGCTGGAACAAGAATTATGGCAACGCCAACAAGGCTGCCGCATGGGCTGCTCTGTCGCGTTTGTACCTCAATGCAGAGACCTACGTGGGGCAAAAGAAGTACACCGAGTGTATTACTTATTGTAAGAAGATTATCAATGCTGGCTACGAATTGGAATCCAACTATGCTGACATGTTCAAGGCGGACAATGATCATTCGAAGGAAATGATTTTCCCACTTCGCTACGAAGGTGCTGAAACCATGACTTGGGGAGGTATGACCGCTCTGTTGTGTTGGGGATCTGCACAATTCCAAGAAGAGACGAATGCCAAGGGAGCTTGGCAGGGCGTACGTGCCAAGTCGTCATTGCTCAAGTTGTTTACCAACGAAAAAAAGCATGAAGAAGACACACGCTTTGCTATGCTACGTTTGGATGGAACCAAGAACGTGGAAATTGTCAATGAGGCAGACTTTAAGGACAATGGTATTCCTGTAACCAAATTCTGTAATCTTAATAAGGATGGCAGTAAGCCTGCATCTTCTGAGGCTTATGTAGATTTCCCATTGTTCCGTTTGGGCGAAATTTACTTGAACTTGGCAGAGGCTGTTCTCCGTGGTGGAACAGGGGCTACCAAGAACGAAGCCATGAACTATCTGAACGAATTGCGCAAACGCGCCTATAAGGATAAGACCGTGGCGCCAATTGATGACAACAATTTCACACTGAAATTCTTGCTCGACGAGCGTGGACGCGAACTCTTCTTCGAGGCACAACGCCGCACCGACCTCGTGCGCTTTGGCAAGTACACTTCCGCCGATTACGTATGGCCATGGAAAGGTGGCGTGGCTGAAGGTAAAGGGGTGAATGACAAATACAAGATATTCCCATTGCCTTCTGACGACATTGGATCGAACCAAAACTTGAAACAAAATGATGGTTATTAATGGATTAAAACAAGATAGATCATGAAACTAAAAAATATATTATTCCTCGCTGCTGGTTTCTTGGCAATGACATCGTGCTCTGACGATATCACCACGCCAGTACTCAAGTTGCAGCAGGCTGCGAAACTCAATGCTGTCAATCCAGCTGAGATAACCTTTACGCAGGAAAATAGTGACAAAGCGTTTCCCGACATTAGCTGGGAAAAAGCCAACTATGGCAAGGGTGCGGTGGTAAAGTACACCGTAACTATTACCAACAATGAGAACAAAAAGAGTATTGTAGCAGGTGATACAGAGGATGCCAAACTCTCTTTCACCAATGAGGCGATGAACTCGCTGTTGGCAAAGATAGGTGCCTATCCTGGTCACACCTATGATTTCACCGTGTCGCTCAAGTCTTCTGCATTCGAAACGTTGACCGATGATGCGCAGAACACAGTCAACTTCAAGGCTACACCTTACGACCCCAACACTGTGGGCATTGACTGGAACTATGCTTATGTGGCAGTGGGTTATCCCGAGTGGGATTATTCAAAGGCTTATCTCCTTGGCGACCCTGATGGTGATGGCACTTACCAAGGTTGGATACAGTTTGACGAAGAATGTACATTTGCTGTCGTGGATGGCAAAGACATCACCAAGGTTCTCGCTAAAGACCAGAAGGTTGATGCTGCTCAGAAGGGATTTGTCGAGGTGACACTCACACCTGACGGCAATGTGACCATAGGACAACCCTGCGAGTGGGGCATGATTGGAGATGCTACGTCTGGTGGATGGTCCAAAGACACCAAGATGGAGTACGACAAGGACACCCGTATGTGGACCGCGGTAACACCGTTGACCGATAAGGAATTCAAGTTCCGTGCCAATGAAGGATGGGATATCAACTATGGTAGTGACAAAAACAATCCAAGTGTTTTGGCGCAAGGTGGCGAAAACCTCAAGGTGGCGAAAACACACGCATACATTGTGAAGCTCAACTTGACCACTGCTGGCAAGTACACCTACACCATGGAGGAGACCGACATCGAACTCTCGAGTGCCGAGCTTTCTGTGCCTGGCTCTTATCAAGGTTGGAAACCTGAAGCTGAAAACGCTTACCGACTCAAGTCGGAGAGTCGCGACTTCCAATACATGGGCATCTATTATTATCCTGCCAACACCGAATTCAAACTCTATGACGACGGCAAATGGCTGGGTAGCGTAGGCGAAGTAAAGTGGAACGAGGACAAGACTAAAGCTGAGTTTGCTCTTGGCGATGGCGCCAACATCAAGTTCACCGAAGGTGGCTGGTATCGCATTACCGCTAACACCAAGAAGATGGTTGCCTCCGTTGCCAAGACAGGATGGGAGATTATCGGATCTGCTACCCCGGATGGATGGGACAAGGGACAGCTGATGACCTACAACCCCGAGACCAAGAAGTGGTCTATCACCATAAAGATGAAAGATGGTGAGTACAAGTTCCGTTGGGATGCCTCATGGGAAAAGAACTTCGGTGGTGTCTTGACAGGTCTTACCGAAGGTGGCGACAACATCAAGATTGGTGCAGGTACCTACCTCATCGAGCTTGACCCCGAAGCCAAAACTGCTACCGTAACAGAGCAATAATTCGTTACGAGAGTAGAATATTGAATATAAAAGGCGCACTCTCACATGTGGATAGTGTGCCTTTTTTTACCAAATTACATATTTATCACTACTAACAAGTAATGGCAATGAAACATATATACACCTTATTATTAATGATGTTGGCACTCGCTGGCAACATTCATGCGCAAGGGTGGCCCAAGGATTACAAGGGCGTGATGCTGCAAGGCTTTTATTGGGACAGTTACCAAGACACGCAATGGAGCCATTTGGAAAACCAGGCAGACGAGCTGTCCAAATATTTCTCACTCATTTGGGTGCCACAGTCGGGGTATTGCAACACGCTGCAAAACCAAATGGGCTATGCACCTATCTGGTGGTTTAGGCACGATAGCGCATTTGGCAGCGAAACTGAACTGCGCAAGATGATTAAGACCTTCAAAGACAAAGGCACAGGCATCATCGAAGACGTGGTCATCAACCACCGCAACGGCAACACCAATTGGTGCGACTTTCCCGAGGAGACATGGAAAGGGCAAACCATGCACTGGTCGCTGGCCGACATCTGCCAAAACGATGATGGCGGAAACACCAAGCGAAACGGATATACCTTAAAAGGCAACAGCGACACGGGCGACGACTTCGATGGTGCACGCGACATTGATAACACCTCCCCAAATGCCCAAAAGAACATCAAGGCATATCTTGATTTCTTGTTGAATGATTTGGGTTACACTGGCTTCCGTTACGATATGGTCAAAGGATTCGCACCCAACTACATTGGCATGTACAACACCTCTGCCAAGCCTATGTATTCGGTTGGCGAGTATTGGGATAAAACAGGCAACATCAAGAATTGGATTGACGGCACCAAGGTAGAGGGGGTTCCTACCTCTGCCGCTTTCGATTTCGACTTGAAGTATCGTATTTTTGAGGCTTTTAGTTCTAATGGCGATTGGTCAAAACTTAATGGCGACTGTCTGGTTAAGGATTCATATTACAAGCAATATGCTGTAACGTTTGTCGACAATCATGATACAGGTCGCACCGATGGGCAAGGCAGCAATCCGCTGTTTGCCAACATCGAGGCAGCCAATGCTTACATCCTCGCCATGCCAGGCACGCCTTGCGTGTTCCTGCCACATTGGCTTCAATACAAAACCGCCATCAAGCGAATGATTGCCACACGCCGTGCCGTGGGCATCAGCAATACCAGCGACATTTTGCAAGCCGATGCCAAACACGATGGCTTCGTGCTGAAAGTAAAAGGTAGCCAAGGTGATTTGTTGCTGATACTGGGGACAACGACAGATGCCAACACGCAAGGCATGAAGCTGGCTACCTCGGGTGACAACTATAAAATGTATGTCAGCAATGCCGTCAACATTGATAAGGTAAAAAGCATCAAGGAAGAGAAGTCTACTTTCCACGCACCTTCGTTTTGTGTGGTGAACGATGGTGAGACCTGTGCTTTCTTTGAAAAGCCAAAAGACTGGAGTTCCGACATTAAGTGTTGGGCATGGAACGATACCGGAAACTTTACTGGTGGCACGTGGCCCGGCGTGGCATGCACCAAGGTTGGTGTGACTGACAGTGGTAACGAGGTGTGGAAGTGGACATGGAACGGCAGTTTCACGAAAGGCTCAGCAGAAGGACAAGTGCCAACATATATTATTTTCAATGCTCCAGGTCCCAAACAAACCAACGATTTGAAGTTTCAAAATGGCGCATACTATAATCCCACAGGTGTAAACTTGGGTGTGGTAACGGATATTAAGAAATGTGTTGCTCAAACATCGAAAACGACTTCTGTCAAGATATATACCCTCCAAGGCTGTGAGGTAGGGACAACGAATAATGTTCAGCGTGCATTGCAGCAGTTGCCTAAGGGAGTATATCTCATCAATCATCAAAAGATTGTTGTGCCATAAACATGAAGCATTGTGCGGTCTTGTTGTAGCAAATAACAATCAATAAAAAGGACGTGGACAACATTGCCCACGTCCTTTTCATTGAGTCTAAAAAAGTATCGGATTACCCTGTTATACTTCTATCTTCTTGTGTACGTTGAGCATACCTTTGGGATCGAGAATTTTGTCTACCTCTTCTTTGGACAAGAATCCTTTTTCCACTACAATTTCGTGCAAGCTCTTGCCTGTTTTTAACGCTTCCTTAGCCACTTTGGTACTGTTCTTGTAACCAATGTAAGGATTCAATGCGGTAACAATTCCAATGGAATGATTCACCACATCAAGATTGTGTTGGGTGTTAATGGTAATACCTTTCACACATTTATCAGCCAATGTATTCATGGCATTGTTCAGCCATTGTGAGCTTTCAAACAGACATTGCACAATAATAGGCTCCATTACATTGAGTTGTAACTGTCCAGCCTCTGCTGCTATGGTGATGGTTGTATCGTTACCAATAACCTTGAAGCAAACTTGATTGGTTACTTCTGGAATGACAGGATTTACCTTGCCTGGCATAATGGAAGAGCCTGGAGCCATAGGAGGCAAGTTGATTTCGTGTAGACCACAACGAGGACCAGATGCCATCAATCGTAAGTCGTTACAAATCTTTGATAATTTGACAGCCAATCGCTTCATAGCACCTGAATAGCTCACATAATCGGCTGTGTCGGGTGTAGCAGCAATCATATCGTCTGCTTCCTTAAAATCCTCTTTTGTGTATTCTGCCAAATACTTGGTCACTAACTTGTCGTACCCTGGTGCTGCGTTAATACCTGTACCAATGGCAGTTGCTCCCATGTTGATGGTCAAGAGGCGCTTGGCGTTTTCGTTTAGGAAGTCTATTTCTTGCTCTAAGCTGTGTGCAAAAGCCTTAAACTCTTGCCCTGAAGTCATAGGCACTGCGTCTTGTAACTGTGTGCGTCCCATTTTCACAGCATCTTTGTATTCATCAGCTTTGCTGTTGAATGTGTCTACAAGATGGCGAAGACTCTCCACCAACGTCTTGTTCATTCGATACACAGCGTAACGTAGTGCAGTGGGATAAGCATCATTGGTAGACTGTCCGCAGTTCACATGGTCGTTAGGGTAGCAATGCGCATAATCCCCTTTTTTATACCCCATGATTTCCAATGCACGGTTGGCAATTACTTCATTGGCATTCATGTTCACCGAAGTACCAGCACCACCCTGAACCATATCTACAGGGAATTGATCTTGCAACTTTCCTTCAATAATGTCATCGCAGGCTTTGCAAATGGCTTCTGCAATGTGTGTATCTAAGAAGTCTGCCTCTGCATTGGCTTTAGCAGCAGCCTTCTTGACATAGGCTATCGAGATAACAAAGTCGGGATAGTCGCTCATCTTTCCTGTCGATATCTTGTAATTGTTGATAGCGCGCTGAGTTTGCACGCCATAATACGCATTTGTAGGAACTTGTAATTCTCCTAACAAATCACTTTCTACTCTGTAATCTTGGTCTTTTTCCATTGTGTATTTTTTTTCGTTAACATTTTATATGGTGATATTTTTTCTCTTTATACGATATTGAGATAGATTCTAAATTTGTCGTGATGACAGAATGATAATCAGGATGTTTTTCATCAATTGATATTTTTGAAATATCGCCTTTCCTTTTTTATAATCTTCTTTTTCAGATGATATAAATAGTTGTTAATATGACGGTTTTGCAAGATGGTTTGCACATCTTTATTTCCTTTCGCAAATATAGATATAATATTTGACATGCGCTCTTGTTTACGTCTTATTTTATGGTGTTTTTTCAAATTGAAGAGACAATATCTTTTTCTGCTTTTGTCTTATGGTGTGCATTTTTAAGAATTAACACTGCTACGGCAATCAATATCAACACAAATCCGATGGCTATGTGTACCGTAAACGGTTCGCCAAAGACCATAATGCCGATACACATCGCCGTTAGTGGTTCAAAGGCACCGAGTATTGCCACCAAGGTGCTGCCAATACTCTTCAGCGACAAGATGAGGGTGATGTTGCTTACTACTGTTGGAAGCAAGCCCAATAAGAAGAGGTTGAGCAGGACCGTACCCGTATGAATGGCTGGCAACCTACCTGAGGTGAATATGGCGTATAACATGAGCAGCAGCATCGTGAAGAAGAAAATATAAAAGTTTACTTTTATGGTGGGTATGGTGCGTATGTTCATTGTTGGGTAGGCAACCATATAAATAGCGTACGACAGTCCTGACAGAAGCTCTAAGCAGATGCCCAAAACAGAGATGTTGCCAACACCATTCTCAATTCCTGATAAGAAACATACCCCTGCCACAGCCAGTCCAATGGCCAAAAAGGTAGTACCCGATGCCTTTTCACCCCTAAAAATCATCATTAACAGAGCAGTCCACACAGGATATGAAAACATAATAACGGTTGCGATGCCGCTGGACAGGTAACGATAGCCCTCAATAAGGAAAACTGCCGACCCGGTATACATAGTGGATAGCAGCATGAGGCGGAGCGATTCGCCAAAGCGAAGATGTAGACTTTGCCGTTGGTACATCAGCACAACAAGCATAATGAGACAAGCAAAAGCAAAGCGATACACTAATACTGCGGTGGAGGGCATGCCCGTTGCTAATACTGGAAGACTAAAGAGTGGTATAAGCCCAAAGGCTGTTGCAGATGTAATGGCTCCTACAAAACCATGTATTCTGTTCATTGG
>QWCD01000278.1_pt1 | contig 18854 bp, 19 predicted proteins | sample 1972461 | NCBI WGS metagenome assembly QWCD01 (sample SAMN09866717, study PRJNA288562) | Human vaginal metagenome isolate term4_vaginal, whole genome shotgun... | isolation source: vagina | host: Homo sapiens | place: USA: California | reverse complement strand
TCATTTTTTACATCAGCAATTGCGAGAATCACAGAAGAAATTTTTACGTTTTAATCAACAATGGGGTTGGTATTATTTAGAAATTAATCCCTACGAAGCGGATATATCTTTAAAGTATAATATCTTACTTAGCCCCATTTCACGTAAACTCAAATATCAAATAAAGAAATTTTCGCTTGATGACCTTGGAATAAGGAAATTTTTTAATTTTGTGCCTTATTTAAAACGATATTCTTTACCTGATGTACAGTTTCAAAGGCAATATTTATATAAAAAAATCCAACAAAAAACAGGATATGGTCTGCAGGTAGCTCAATTATTATATGAAAATAGAAAAAGCGTAGAAGATATACCAGTTGAGATCTTAACGCAATATTATTTACCTAAGCAAAATTGTCCATTAGTGCAATACCTACAAAAAATATCTGAAGATACAGAAACTAGGTAATATTTTTTAAAACATGTAAACTAAGTGCTATTTTTTTATTTTGTTGCGGTTGCGGCTTTTGAAACATTTTTTTGAGACAATTAATTTCCAATTTGCCTTCAAATAAATAACCAGCTTCATCTTTAGCATAATTGTAAATAATTATAGTTGGTGTTACTTTAATATTGAATGTCCTTTGAGTAATTTGATCGAATGAAAATCTTTAATGGCATTAAAAGTATCGCCTGAAAATTGATTAAAAAGGTTAAGATCATAATTTCCCTTATTATTTTTAAGGGCATCGATAATACTTGGCATACTTGCCATGGGAATGAGATGATAATTAAATTTTTTGTTATATTGTTGCATAGTCTGAAAAGCAATTTTTTCGCATTCGTGGCAGGTACCACCAATCGGGTTAACAAAAAAGAAGAGTTCAAACATTTTAGTTCCTCCAACATGCTAATCTTACTTTATCAAAAAAGTTGGCAAATGCAAAATTATTAAACTATTTTTTGTGTAAATATGCTCTTTTGATTTTACTTTGGTTTATTTGATCGTCGTCATAAGTTAAATTGAATTGCTCTTTTAGTTGGTCCAAAACTTTTTGGATGGTAGCAGGATCAGGATTTTCAATTTCCATTTCATAGTCAGAATAACCATCTGGATAGCAAGTTTTGTCTAAAGTTAGTTCACAATGATAAGGACCATCTAATAAAGTTCTATTAGTTTGGCTCCAAGTTTGTGGCTTTAATGTTGAGATCAATGTAGCATTATAATTTTGTTGCAAATAGTTAGCAATTTGTCCTGTAGTCATAATTTGTTGTGCTTGATTAACTAAATATTTAGCCTCAGCAAGGTTGAGGTCATCGTTGATTTCGATTACTTCTTGAAAATTATTTTGCTTTTTATGACTAGGATTAACTTTTAAAGTTTGTTCCGCATGATCATGGTAAAGGCGGATGCGTAGACTGATAGCATCTTTTTTTAGTGTTTGTTGTTGATTATCAAAATAATAATTACTTTGCTCAAATTTGGCTTTTTTGGTAAAAGATGTAATTATTTGTTGATAAAGCTTTTGGCTCAGTAATATTTTTGATTCTATTTCAATATTTTTTGACATTATTTTATTCCTCCTGATTTAAACCTTGTACCTCTCTATGGTAGAATAATTTTGTTTGAAACGGAAAGGAAATTTTGATGCAAGATTGGGATTTGTTTTTATGGCCATATCGTGAAGCTGTTTCAGAATTAAAAATCAAGCTGCGAGCTTTGCGTGAAAGCTATTTAATTAAAGGAGAACATTCGCCGATTGAATTTGTGGTAGGTAGGGTAAAGACGGTTGATTCTATTAAGGAAAAAATGGAACGCCGAGTAATTCCTTCTGATGTAATTGAAACAGACATGCAAGATATTGCAGGCATACGGATTATGTGTCAATTTGTTGATGACATTTATCAAGTAGTAGAGCTGCTTCACAACAGACATGATATGCATGTCATTGAGGAAAGAGATTATATTCAGAATGCTAAGCCGTCAGGATATCGTTCTTATCATATGGTGATTGAGTATACTCTATTTTTACCAGATGGACCTAAGAATGTAATAGCTGAAATTCAGATTAGAACTTTAGCTATGAATTTTTGGGCGACTGTTGAACATACTTTGAACTATAAATATCAAGGTAAATATCCAGACGACGTATCTAAACGGCTGAAGTCAGCAGCCGAGGCGGCATATCAGTTGGATGAAGAAATGTCATCAATTAAAGATGAAGTTAGAGAAGCACAAAGAATTTTTACACAGACAAAAGGGAAAGAACAATGATGAAAGTAGCAATTGTTGGTAATGAACAAGTTAAAACGCAGGCAGTAGTTAAGAGTTTAAAGCGACTTTTATCTCAAAAACAAATAGATATAGATGTTGAAAATCCAGATGTTGTTTTGACAGTTGGTGGGGATGGTACCTTAATTTCTGCTTTCCATAAGTATGAGAATTTGTTGGATCAAGTGAGATTTATTGGAATACATACAGGTCACTTAGGTTTTTATACCGATTGGCGTAATTTTGAAATCGATAAATTAGTAGAAAATTTGGCAGATAAGCAACCATCTACAGCTTCATATCCCTTACTTGAATTATTGATTACAGATAAGGATCATCATAAAGAAAAATTATTGGCAATTAATGAAGCTACGATAAAGCGATTGTCTAAGACTTTGAAAGCTGATGTTTATATTCGAGATCAATTCTTTGAAAGTTTTAAAGGTGATGGCTTATGTGTTTCTACTCCTACTGGATCGACTGCTTATAGTAAATCATTGGGTGGTGCTGTCATTCATCCTCGTTTAAAAGCTTTACAAATGACGGAGATTGCTTCAATTAACAATCGTGTATTTAGAACATTATCTTCACCGATTGTGATTTCACCTGATGAATGGATTACTATTAAACCCGAAATTAATGATGATGATCCATGCGTCATCACTGTAGATGGCAATAAGTATAATCATTCGCACATTGAAAAGATAGAATATCGTATTTCTCAGCATGTAATTCGTTTTGATAAATTTCAGCATACACATTTTTGGAATAGGGTTGAAGATGCCTTCATTGGACATGAGCATGACTAAAAATGCGGATTTTTATAAACTCGTTTATCGTGAAAAGCGGCCACAAAAAGTATTGTTCAAGAAACAGCGAATTATTTGATAGTTAATAAAGAAGCTGATTTGTTAACTATTCCTTCCAAGAATGAGGATAATGATTCAGTGGTTGGGCGTTTATTACATTATCTAAATCCAGATGCTCTGCTTAAAATTAAGCCGCATATTATTACTCGCTTGGATCGAGATACTTCTGGTTTAGTTTTAGTAGGTAAAAATGCAGTTGCACATGCACGTTTTAATGTTAGTGATAAGCAACGAACAATCAAAAAATATCATGCTATTGTTCATGGCAATTTTTCGCCGAGTCAATTACAAGGAGTTATTGATGCTCCAATTGGCAAAAAAGATGATCCAATTAAAAGATACATCATGGAGGGCGGCAAAGATTCAGTTACTAAATATCGGGTAATTAAACAAGTTGCAGGTGCTAGTTTAGTCGAATTGCAATTATTTACGGGGAGGACACATCAAATAAGGGTTCATATGCAATATTTAGGACATCCATTATTTGGTGATCACTTATATGGTGTGGAGGATGATTTTCATAGACAGGCTTTGCATTGCTTTTTATTAGCCTTTGATGATCCTTTGGAACATAAACGAATTGAAGTTCAGATTGCTGATCCAGCTGATATGGTGCAGTTGTGGCAAAAATTAAGCAAATAAAAATACTATTTCTTTAAAGTAGAAATAGTATTTTTTTACTTAAATTAAGTGGCTAAGACCAGCTAGAATAACAATAATTCCTAAAGCAATGCGATACCAACCAAAGGATTTAAAATTGTGATTCTTAATAAATTTCAATAATAACTTGATTGATGCATAAGCAACTAAAAATGATACTAACATACCAACTAATAAAATGATTAGTTGATCACCGTGAAAGCTATGACCTTTGGCAAAGAATTTAATTAATTTTAGTAATGATGCTCCAAACATAGTTGGAATTGCTAAGAAAAAGGAAAATTCAGTCGAAACATACCGAGATGCTCCTAACAATAAAGCACCTAAAATTGTTGCTCCAGAACGAGATGTCCCTGGAATTAGTGATAAAACTTGAAAACAACCAATTAATATAGCCATTTGATAGCTTAAACTGCCTAATTTGGTGATATTTGCTTGATTATGCTGACAGTAATTTTCTAATAAAATGAATAAAATACCATATACAATTAATGTGCTAGCAATTACTGGCCAAGTAGACATATGTGCTTCTAACCAATCATTTAGTGGTAAACCAATTACAGCCGCAGGGATGACTGCCACGACTACTTTAAACCAGAGATTCCAAGTTTCTTTTCTTTTTTGTTTATTTTTATTTTTGGAAAAAGGATTTAGTTTATCAAAATAAATTAAGATAACACTTAAGATGGCTCCTAATTGAATTACCACCATAAACATATTTATAAAAGAAGAGGGTTGGTTGAGTTTTACTAAATAATCTGCCAAATAAAGGTGACCTGTAGAAGAAATAGGTAAAAATTCTGTAATTCCTTCAATTATTCCTAAAATAATAGCTTTAACAATATCGATTAACATAATATCTCCTAGTCCAAAATTATAACTCGTGTAGGTTCAGGCACATAAAAATCTTTTTGAATGGGAACTAGTGTGCCTAATTTTTGGTTACGCTTGTATAGTGTAGCATTATTTGAGTTTTGGTTGGCAACAATTAGTAAATTTTGTTGACTATTAAAATTAAAATCACGTGGAAAAGCTCCATAGACGGGAATTCGCTGGATTAAATCTAAGTGATGATTTGCTAGAATTCGATAAATCGCAATTGAATCATGCCCACGATTAGTAACATAAAGGAATTTATCATCATTACTAATTCGAATCGCCGCTGCCCCATTATGCTCGCTGTATGATTCTGGAATAGTTTTGACACTGTCAATTTCACCATCAAAGGTGTAAAAGTCTAAGCGATCCAAACCTAAATCGCAAGAAACAAGATTTCCCTGAGGAGTTTGATTAAAAAAGTGAGGATGAGCAGCATCTTGCTCTTTTAATTTGCCATGACCAGTATGTTGACAGGAGCTAATAAATTGTAGATGTCCTTGTTCGTCATATTGGAAGATAGACAAGGTACCTAGATGATAATTAGCGGTGTAGATGAGTTTTTTATTTTTGCTTAAAGCAAGATAGCACGGTGCAGCACCTGGATGATAAAATGCATCTATTTGGACATAATTTTGACCAATTAAGCGATAACTAGCAATACCAGCTTGATTATCATTTTGCGAAATAGTAAATAATAAAGATCCGTCCGTTTGAAAATAAGTTGGTCTTTGCAACTGAATAATATTTTTTAAATTAGTGATAGATGGATTAGGGTTTTGCTGATCTAAAAATGCTTCATACAAACCCTGTGAAGCATGATCGGTATAACCACCGAATAAAACTTTCATAATATGCCCCTTACTTATAAAATTATAATTTCAATTATATCACAAAAATTTTTATCTATTTTTTACGCTTTAACGTTAATAATTAACTATTTTTGCTAGTATCATGTTAAAATTTAGTGTTAAGGGGTGATATATATGAAATGGATGGCAACAATTCAAAAAATAGGTGTCGAAGCAATTTCTAACAATGAAAATATGGTTATTTTATTTAATGAAACTGCCAATGAAAAATTGAGTAGAGTAGCTGTAATTCAAAAATTTGATAAAGAAACTCCAGTAAGTAGTTTTATTTGTAAAAAAGATGATACTGTGACGATTGATGGCGAAACATATTTAGTTTTGCACGTAGGTCGAATGGTAGCTGATAATATGCATGCAATTGGTCATTGTGTATTATTTTTTGTAGATAAATTACCAGAAAAAACATTGCATAATGCAATTTATTTGCAAAAAGATGATGAAGAACCCATGCCACAATTTAAACAAGGTGATTGGATATCATATGAGCATCGTTAGGGAGTACTTATGGAGTTGAAGAATAAAAAAGATAATGCAAAAAGTATTTTTAATAGCTGGATTGTGAATAATCGATTTAGCATTTTTTTGCTGAATACCTTATTGCTTTTTTTGACTATTTTTATCTTTAATAAGATTGCTTTTTTATTGACTCCTGTGTTGACTTTTGTAAATGCTATTATGCCTGCAGTTATTTTAGCAGGAGTGCAATATTATTTGATGAATCCGATTGTTGATTGTTTGGAACAAAAATATCATATTCCACGCATAGTGACAATTTTAGCCTTATTTATAGTTGTGTTAATAATTTTAATTTTGATTATCAATACTTTATTGCCAGTTATTGAAACTCAGACAAAATCATTAATCGATCATTGGCCTTCATATTGGGATAGCGGGCAAGAGGCTTTGCGTCATCTGTTACATGATCCACGTTTAGATGGTATTCGTAGTGATTTAAATGATGCAGTATCAAATGCCCAAAGTATTTTATTTAATACAGGAAAGGCGAGCTTTAATCTATTTTTAGAAAATCTATTTGGAGCTGTCAATGTCATTTCAATGTTAATTGTAACTTTATTAACGGCACCATTTATTTTGTTTTTTATGTTGAAGGATGGCAAAAAAATCAATCCATATTTAACTAGTTTTATGCCACCACGCTTGCAAAATGTTTTTTCTAAGTTATTGCATGATATTAATATAGCTGTTTCATCATATGTGCGAGGGCAATTGATTGTTGCTTTTTGGGTCGGAGTAATGTTTGCTGTCGGCTATACTACAATTGGCTTGAAATATGGCTTAACTTTAGCTATTTTAGCAGCATGTCTTAATTTAATTCCTTACTTTGGTACACTAATTTCATTGATTCCAGCAATCATTATCGGAATATTAGACTCTCCTGTCATGTTATTAAAAATTTTTGTCGTATTTTTTATTGAACAATTGATCGAAGGTAGATTTATTTCTCCACTTGTAATGGGCAGTAAAATGAAAATGAACCCTGTAACCACCATTTTGCTATTGATAGGGGCTAATTCTGTAGCTGGCTTATTAGGCGTCATTTTTGCTATTCCAATTTATGCTGGAATTAAAATTATTGTTGTGCAGGTGTTTGATTATTATCGTAAAAATTCAAGCTTATATAAATAAATACATCAAATAATATCAGTGCAATGGTTAATATTAAAGAGTAAAATATAGATTGAATATAACGTGGTACTGTGTACTGCGTTTTTTAAGGGAGAAGAAAATGACAAATCATGTAGTCTTATACGAGCCGTTGATGCCGGCTAACACTGGTAATATAGCTAGAACGTGTGCTGGTACAGATACGGTTTTAGATTTAATTGAGCCGTTAGGATTTAGCTTAGATGATAAGCATATGAAACGAGCAGGTTTGGATTATTGGGATAAGGTTAAAATTAATAAACATGATAGTTTAGAAGATTTTTTAGCTACATTACAATCTAATGATGAGATGTATTTGATATCTAAATTTTCAAGTAAATCTTATACCGATGTTGAATATACAGATCCAACCAAAAATTATTATTTCGTTTTTGGTAAAGAAACTACGGGCTTACCTAAGACATTTATGCGTGAATATTATGAAAGAAATTTACGCATACCAATGTCTGATCATATTCGTGCTTTTAATTTAGCCAATTCTGTAGCTATTGTATTATTTGAAGCATTGAGACAACAAGGATTTCCTCATTTAGAAAAGTCACATCATTATCCAAAAGATAAATTGAAAGATTAGGGTATATATTATGAAATTTAAAAAGATGACACCAGTAACTACAGAGCATTTTCACTTTGATGTTAATGAAGAAGAAAAAGTAAAAAATGAAGTTAATGTTTCTTTGCGTCAGGTTTATCATCAACCTGAGGGACAAGAAGCTGATGAAGGCAAAGATGGCAAGTATTTTCAACTTGCAGTTATTTTTGATGTAGCACCTGCTCCAGGTGAGTTTAGTGTTTCAGGTTTGATTACGCAAATTGTTCAATTTGTAGACTATTTTGGTGATGGTACCGATTTGAATCCAGCTGATTACCAATTAGTAAGTCGACCTTTAGTTGAAGAAATCGAAACCTTAATTTATCAATTAACACAAGTTATTTTTGATGAGCCACTTAATATTACTTTTAAATCTAATTTTGATCAGTTAAAACATTAATAGGAAGGTTTTTTAATGCCTAGAAAAAATACATCTATTTCTAAAGTTAAAAAAGAGAAGCTCGAGTGGGTGATTACAGGCTTAATTTTGGCAGTACTTGTGCTTTTTTCTTGTGCTGATTTTGGTTTATTAGGTAATCAAGCCACCAATTTAGTGCGTCTTTTTTTTGGTGACGCTCATTATTTAGCTAGTGCCATCATTGGCGTTTGTGCATTGGTGATGATTATTTATAACCAACCACCGCACTTAGGTAAGAAAAGAACTTGGGGATTAATTATTTTCACGATCGCTTTAACGGCTTGGTGTAGTTCTCTCTTATTTCAGAAATTAATGCTGCAGCATGATTATATGAGCATTTTTTTAACACGGATTGGACAAGAATTTCTACATGGTAGGGATTCCATTAGTGTTGGTGGCGGCTTAATTGGTACTTTATTTTGTCAAATCTTTAATTATCTATTTGGCAGTTATGGTAGTAAATTTATTGAAGGTCTATTAATTGTTACTGGTTTGTTGATGTTTTTTGATGTTAAATTTCGAACAATTGTCCAAAAATTTCAAACCTTGTCTAAGTTCTTTATTGCCAAAAATAAAGATGCAGGTATCTTATTAAAAGATAAATATACCGATTTAATTGAAAATTATCATGACCAACATAAAGAGAAACAAGATTTTCCGAATATAGGTGATTTAGATGCTCCTAAAAATGAGCAGTTACCTGAGTCAGCCCCTGTAGATGTAGTTGTCGATAAGGCAAATGATTTGAGCAATGATAATGAAATATCGGAGTTAGCTCACGATTTAGTTAAAAAAGATGATAAAAATTCGCTAGGAAGATTAGATTATGTCTATCCATCATTAGATTTGCTGGATGCAGTGCCAAATACTGATCAATCGTCAGATAGTAAATTAATCAAGCAAAATACTCTGACTTTAGAAAATACATTTAGTAGTTTTGGCGTTAGTGTCATTGTAAAAAAGGCTGTGTTAGGACCTACAGTTACTCGTTATGAAGTTCAACCAGCTGTAGGAGTTAAAGTTAGTCGGATTGTTAATTTAACTGATGATTTGGCTTTGGCTTTGGCAGCAAAAGATATTAGAATTGAAGCTCCAATTCCTGGTAAGCCTTTTATTGGTATTGAAGTGCCAAATAAAGTTGCTTCGACAGTTTCTTTTCGGGAAGTTATGCAAAAGCAAGAAAATAAAGCTAAACAGGAAGTTTTGTCAGTTCCTTTGGGCAAGAATGTTACAGGTCAGATAGTGTCTGCGGATTTGCGTAAGATGCCACATTTATTAATAGCTGGAGCTACTGGATCAGGTAAATCTGTTGCTATCAATACTATTATCACAGGTATTTTGATGAAAGCTCATCCAGATGATGTCAAATTAATTTTAATTGACCCTAAAATGGTGGAACTGTCAGTTTATAGTGGTATACCACATTTATTGATCCCAGTTGTGACTGATGCCAAATTAGCAACTAGTGCTTTACGCAAGGCAGTTAGGGAGATGGAACGTCGCTATCAATTATTTGCTGCGGGTGGAGTGCGAAATATTGGTGAATATAATGAGAAAGTAACATTAAACAATCAAAATAAAGCTAATTCAGTAATGGAATTATTGCCTTATATTGTTGTTATTGTTGATGAGTTGAGCGACCTTATGATGGTTGCTGGTCGAGAAGTAGAAGATTCTATAGTTCGTTTAGCTCAAATGGCTAGGGCAGCAGGAATACATATGATTTTGGCAACACAAAGACCGAGTGTTGATGTTATTACAGGATTAATCAAAGCTAATGTTCCTTCCCGTATTTCATTTGCAGTTTCCAGTGGGATAGATTCGCGCACTATTTTGGATCAAGTCGGTGCAGAAAAATTATTAGGGCGTGGAGATATGCTTTATTTGCCAATAGGTGCTTCAAAACCTGAACGAATTCAGGGAGCTTACATTAATGTAGATGAAGTTGAACGAGTGGTTGATTGGGTTAAAAAGCAACAAGCTACTGAATATGATCAAAAAATGATACCATCTGATAGCGAAGATGCCGAAAATGATAATTCTGAGCAAGATGATACTGATGACGAGTTTTATCAACAGGCTGTAGATCTAGTAAGGCAACAACAAACAGCTAGTGTTTCGTTATTGCAACGACGCTTTAGGATTGGATATAATCGTGCAGCTAGAATAGTAGACGCAATGGAAAAAAATGGCATAGTAGGTCCATCTACTGGTGCAAAACCCCGAGAGGTTTTATTACCACCATTAAAAGATGAGGAGTAAAGACTTGGGTAATGTAGTAATTGAGCAGAATAATAAATTTAAAACGGGATGTATTGGATGCTTTTTTAGATTGGATTTAACACCCAAAAATATTACAATTTCTACCTTGTTAGCAGAAGTACAAAGTTTATTATCTGAAAAATATAATACCATTAATCGCCAATCTAAAAGGCTATCTTCATTATATGATGCATCTTTGCAAATCTTTCCGGAGATTAATGGCAATAGCATCGTAATGAGCTATATGTTGAATTTCATTGAACCACGTGAAATTTTAGACCCTGAGTATGATTATGCTAAGATCATGGAAACATTTTTTTCTATTGTTCATCGACCTTTGATTGATGAAAAAGTAGTCAATTTGGCTAAAAGTACTTTGCATAGTAACATACGTGATTTTTTTGAGTTGCCAGAAAATCGTGCTTTGCATCAATTTATGAAATTATGGTTCAAAAAGCAGCCAAATTATCAATATGTTAATGTAGTTAATCGAGATATTTTAGATCAATTGTCTTTAGAAGATATACAAGATTTTGTCAAAATTTTGTTTAAGAGTCCGCTGATGATTTATGGACAAGTTGCAGACACGAATTTATTCAATAAAATCGGACATAGCTATTTTAATATTTTTAAGTCGAAGGCTGATTTTGTTAATCCGCAGCTGGTTGTTGATCGAGATATTGATACTTTCGATGAAAGTAGTGATGCTCAGTATGAACAAGCACAAGTTTTAATGGGTTATTTTTATAATCATATTCAATCAATGCCCCGTCCATGGATTGGTCCCTTAATTATGAGTTATTATTTGGCTAATACTGAGAGTTCGATTTTATTTAAAAAAGTACGTGAGCAGTTAGGTGCTACATATGGTGTAGATGCATTTAATGATGAAAATCATTCATTACTTTTAATTAGAACGGGTGTTAACAAAAATCAGGTAAAGCAAGTTAAGGAAATCATCCAAGGATGTTTATCTGATTTAGTGTGCGGGTTAGTAGATCAAGAAGCTTTTGACCATAGTAAGCAATTGTTGATTAATAATTTTAATAGTTATGGTGATATTCAAGAAAGTATGATGATTAAAGCTGTAACTGAGAATCTGATTGGTTCTTTTTCAACTATTCCTAATATGATCAAGTTAATTAAAGATTATACAGTTAACGATCTGATAAATTTAGCTAAAACGATGCAATTGAATGGAAGTTATTGTTTGTTATGATGGAAGAAAACTTAATTAGTAAAACTTATGATAGTGGCTTTGTTGCAAATATTATTTTAAAGCCTGGTTTTGCCAGTAAGTTTATGGGAATTGTTGTTGATTTTGGTGGCAGTGATCCACAAGAAATTAGTGGTGGTGCTCACTTTTTGGAGCATAAGCTTTTTGCTAAAAAATACGGTGATATAGCGTTGAAGTTTGAACGTTTAGGAGCAGATTCTAATGCTTATACTGGCTTTAACGAGACCATGTATTATGCAGAATTTGCCAATCATTGGCCCAAAATTTTGCCACTTCTTTTTGAACTAGTAGGTGAGCCATATTTTACAGTGGATAATATTGATCAAGAAAGAAAGATTATTTGTCAAGAATTGGCTACAGCTAAAGATGATCCTGAATGGTATTTGATTCATAATCTAATGTCAAACATGTTTCCGCAAACTATGTTTACTCATGATATAGTCGGTTCTGAAGAGGATTTAGCTAAAATTGATATTTCCTTTTTAAATAAAATTTATAAAAAATATTATTGCTCAAATAATATGAGATTTGTTGCTTGCGGTGATTTTTCGCCATCGCAAGTGCAAAAAATATTCACTTTAGTTAATAAAATGCAAAAAAAATATATTAATTGTGCACCGAAACCTAAAATAGCTGTGCAAACAATTGATTCAATGGCAACCGATGAACAGATTACAAATAATAAGTCCAAAAATATTCATGTAGGCGTAGCTATTAAGTTGCCCGATTTGAATAAATTTACTAGTAATGCTTTATTAGCAACAGATGTTTTAGAAATGTTAATTGATGCACATTTTAATAGTAATAATATCTGGTTGAGTAATATGCAATTACAAAATATTATTAATGATCAACCGGATGTTGATATTTATAATACTCGTGAAGGCAGCTTTGTAATTATAACGGCTATTAGTCGATATCCACAAAAATTAGTATCAGCAATCAAACATGAGTTGTTTAGAGGACATATGTCCGCAGAATTAATTGAATTAAATAAAAAAGAATTTTTAGCAAATTATTTAAGACTAACTGATGATCTTAATTCATATGCACAGCAGATGGCAGGGACACTTTTGCATGGTAGGTCACTAGCACAAATAATTGAAGAAGTTGTGCAAATGAATAATAGTGATATGGTAAGTCTTTATCAAGATATTTTAGCGAAAAGTAGTATATATAGTTGTATTATGTCAAATAGATAATAGAATGTATATTAGATAGGTAATACGGATATATTTTTAGTAAATCTTGTTTGTTTACTATACGTTTTGGTATACTTTTCAGTGAATGATAATGGAATGAGGGTTAATATGTCAGACATAGGTGATAAATTAAAAAATGCTAGAAAAGCAAATGGAATGACAATAGAAGACATTGAAAAAATTACAAAGATTCAGCGCCGATATCTGTATGCTATTGAAGAAAATCAATTCGATCAGTTGCCGGGTGATTTTTATGTAAGAGCCTTTATTAAGCAATATGCTCAGGTAGTAGGTCTTAATGGCAAAGAATTGCTTGATGAGTATCATAAAGAAGTTCCTGAAGCCACTCCCGAAAAATATGTGGAAAATTCTATTGATAATAAGAGTCAAGAAGTAAGAAAAACAACTAACAATAAAAAAGGCCTTTGGAAGCAATATATTCCGATTGCGGCTGCTATAATAGCCTTTTTTGTTACTGTTTGTCTTATTTATTTAATTTATGCACATTTCATCAGTAATACTAACCAAAAATCAATAAATCAAGTAGATAATGTGACTGTTAAGTCATCAAACGAAGAATCTCAAAAAAAGAAGAAACAGCGTGTAAAACACAAGAAAAAAGCCACTTCTGATATTAAATTAGAACAGCTTAGTGATACTCTTTATAAAGTTAAAAAAATGGGTAACAAGAGAACTTTAGTTGTTAAAACTGGTTCAACGGCTGTTTTTGCTAGAATCTTTATTGATGGTCGATCTGTATGGCACGGTGTTTTGAATGCTGATGATGCACATCAAGTTAAAATTCCACATAATGTCGGTAATGTTACTGTATTTTTTGCAAATACTAGTTCAGCTGAATTAATTATTGGTGGTAAAAAGCTTAATATTACGAATAAAACCATGCCTAATGCTGCTCGAACAATTACCTTTTTATTTGCACATAAAAATGCAGTAAAGACTAATGAAAAAAATCTTGTCAAAAATAAAGAGAATGAGACTAAACAAGCAGAACAAAATAAAACGAATAATCAAGCGGATACAAAGAGTGAAAATATAAATAAGCAGGAGAACAAAAACACAACTCCTCAAAATAAACAACCTGTACAACATAGTCAACAAAATGAAACAAATAAACAAAATCAACAAAGAGATCAAGGGCAAGCTGCCGGAGGAAATAGTAGATAAAAATGAATTTACCAAATAAATTAACAACTTTACGAATTTTTATGATACCAGTTTTTATTTTGTTATTAATTTTTCAATGGCCAGCAGGATTCTTGTTATTGGGTTCAACTAAGATCTTTTGGTGTAATCTTATAGCTGCAATAGTTTTTGCTTTAGCTTCATTTACAGATTATCTTGATGGACATATTGCTAGAAAGCGTGGTTTGGTAACTAATTTTGGCAAATTTGCTGATCCTTTAGCAGACAAAATGTTAACCATGACTGCTTTTGTATTTTTAATAACTTTGAATAATAGTCAACATACTTATGCACCTGCGTGGGTAGTTGCCATTATCGTTTGTCGTGAATTGGCAGTGACCGGATTACGCCTACTTTTAGCTGAAAATAAAGGTCAGGTTTTAGCCGCTAAAATGCCTGGAAAAATAAAAACTACAACGCAAATGTTAGCTATTATTTTCCTCTTGTTAAGTGATATTTACTATATTGGAACTATTTTCCTATATATCTGTTTAGTCTTTACTATTTATTCAGGATATGATTATTTCAAAAATAGTTGGCATATTTTTAAAGGATCAATGTAAATTTTACATCTTTTTGCGTAATATAATTTAGAAAACAAGATTAAGCAACTAATAGTGCTTAGTCTTGCTTTTTTTAAAATAAAAAAAGTATAATTAATTTGTTAAGTTCAAGGAGGGTAAAATTGGCTAAAGATGAAAAAAAAGCTGCTCTTGAATTAGCCTTGAAAAAAATTGAAAAAAATTTTGGTAAAGGTGCAGTAATGCGAATGGGTGAAAAGGTCGATACTAAAATATCAACTATTTCTACTGGTTCGATTGCTCTTGATACTGCACTGGGAGTAGGAGGCTATCCTCGAGGCAGAATTATTGAAGTTTATGGACCGGAAAGTTCCGGAAAAACTACAGTTGCTTTACATGCAGTAGCTGAAGTTCAAAAAAATGGAGGAACTGCAGCATATATTGATGCAGAAAATGCTATGGATCCTGCCTATGCAGAAGCATTAGGCGTTGATATTGATTCATTGATTTTATCACAGCCTAATACTGGTGAAGAAGGATTACAGATTGCTGATACTTTAATTTCTAGTGGAGCGATCGACATTCTGGTGGTAGATTCTGTTGCTGCATTAGTTCCACGAGCAGAAATTGAAGGTGAGATGGGCGATGCACACGTTGGATTACAAGCCCGCTTAATGAGTCAAGCCTTAAGAAAATTATCTGGCAATATTTCTAAGACTAAAACGATTGCTATTTTCATTAATCAAATACGTGAAAAAGTCGGTGTTATGTTTGGTAACCCTGAAACTACACCAGGTGGTCGTGCTCTTAAGTTTTACTCTACTATTAGGTTGGAAGTAAGAAAATCAGAACAAATTAAACAAGGTAGCGATCCTATAGGAAGTCGTGTAAAAATTAAAGTTGTCAAAAATAAGGTTGCACCTCCATTTAAGGTTGCTACAGTAGATATTATGTATGGTATTGGTATTTCTAAGAGCGGAGAGCTTTTAGATATGGCGGTTGATAAAGATATCGTCAATAAATCTGGGGCATGGTATTCTTATGGCGATGATCGTATCGGTCAAGGTCGAGAAAACGCTAAACAATATTTGGAGGAACATCCTGATATTTTCCGGGAAATAAATGATAAAGTACGACAAGCCTATGGTATTGACAATAAAGAATCTGATGAAGATTCGAGTGAAGATACCGAGCAAGAATAGTTACTATGTTTATTGACAATAATCTGCCTTACTCTTATTATTAATATGTGTGAATAATTTATATAGAAAAAGGGCGATAGTGTATGCAAAATAATTATTTGAGTTTTGTCGCTATCGTTGTTTTTTCAATCCTGATTAGTGGAGTGGCAGGCTATTGTTATCGTAAGCATAAATGGGAACAGGCTGCTGAAAATGCAAAAAATGATGCTAAGCATATCATAGAAAACGCAAGATTGGACATTCAGTCAGCTAGAGAAAAACTACTAACTGAAAAACAAGCATTGCAGGAAATGAAAAAGCATGTTGCAGATCTAAAAAAAGAGAAAATTCTTGAAGCACAGGAAGAAATTCATAGATATCGTGAAAAAGTTGAAAATGAACTTAACCAACGACGTAAAGAAGTTTCCAGACAAGAGAATAGATTGTTGCAACGAGAAGATGCAATTGACCGTAAAGATGGTATGCTTGATCAAAAAGATTGTCAGCTCACACAAAGGGAAAATCAAGTTAAAGAGTTACAAGCTGAACTTTCTGAAAAACACCAATTAGCTGATACGTTGATACATCAACGTGAAGAAAAATTATATGAAGTATCTAGATTGTCAGTTGAAGATGCTAAGAAGATTATTTTGTCAGAGTTGTCGGATAAATTAGTTGCCGAGCGTGCTGCATTAGTAAAAGAGAGTAATGAGCAGGCTCAAGCAAAAGCTGAACATTACGCAACTAAGTTGATTGTAGAAGCTATTCAGAGTAGTGCAGCAGATACTGTTTCGGAAAATACTGTTTCAGTTGTTAATTTACCAAATGATGATATGAAAGGCCGCATAATTGGTCGTGAGGGTAGGAATATTCGGTCATTTGAAGCTATGACTGGTATTGATTTGATTATTGATGATACACCTGATGTTGTAGTTTTAAGTGGTTTTGATCCTATTCGCCGTGAAATTGCTAAGAGAGCCCTAGAAAATTTAATAAAAGATGGTCGTATACATCCTGCGAGAATTGAAGAAACCGTAGATCGTGCTCGTAAGGAAGTTAACGATGATATTTATGAAGCTGGTGAAGGTGCCTTAATGGAATTAGGTATTCATAAGATGCATCCTGAGTTAGTTAAAATTTTGGGTCGCCTAAAATATCGTACATCATATGGACAAAATGTGTTGTCGCATTCAATTGAAGTAGGCAAATTGACAGGTGTAATGGCATCAGAACTTGGTTTAGATGAAAAAATAGCGGTACGTGCAGGATTATTACATGATATAGGAAAATCAATCGATCATGAAATTGAGGGGTCACACGTTGAAATCGGTGTAGAACTAGCACGTAAATATCATGAATCTGAGATAGTAATTAATGCCATTGCAGCACACCATGGTGATGTGCCAAAAATGTCATTTATTGCAGAGTTAGTCGTAGCTGCAGATACAATATCTTCAGCTAGACCAGGTGCTAGAAGTGAATCGCTAGAAAATTATATTCGCCGATTGGAGCAGTTAGAAAAAATATCTAAGGGTTATCCTGGCGTAAAACAAGCGTATGCTATTCAAGCGGGTCGTGAGATTAGAATTATGGTTGAACCAGATAAAGTTTCTGATGATCAAATTGTGTTGTTAGCACGAGATATTAAAAATCAAATTGAAAATGAAATGGAATATCCAGGTAATATTAGAGTTACTGTTATTCGTGAAAAGCGAGCTGTGGATATAGCAAGATAAAGGTGAACCAATGTTGGCTCACTTTTTTGTTACTATTGTCTTTATTTAATCCTATTTGTATAATTGATTCAGATGTTTAAGAAAGTAGCGAATTATGTTTCAAATTATTATAAAAATTTTTTCTTTGGTGATTATATCAGTTTTAATTACACCTTTTATTCGAAAGCTAGCTTTTGTATTAGGTGCGGTAGATAATCCGAATGCAAGAAGAGTTAATAAAAAACCAATGCCCACTATCGGTGGATTAGGAATTTTTGTTTCTTTTAATATAGGTGAATTTGTTTTATTGCGTAGTCAATTTCCAACGCATGAATTATTTTCAATTCTTTTAGCATCGTCAGTTATTCTTTTAACTGGATTAATTGATGATATCTTGGAATTAAAGCCGAAACAAAAAATGCTGGGAATTTTTATCGCAGCATTGATCATATACTTTTTGGCAGGAATTAGAGTTAATGAGATATCGTTGCCTTTTATGTCACCAATTAATTTAAGTTGGTGGAGTTTACCAATTACGGTATTTTGGATTTTAGCCTTGACTAATGCTGTGAATTTGATTGATGGCTTAGATGGCTTAGCTACCGGTGTATCAATGATTTCATTAAGTACAATGGGTATTGTAGGTTTCTTTTTCTTACATGGTTGGCAAAATTATGTACCTTTAATGTGTATTATGTTAGCTACATGCTTATTGGGAACTGATACCATTTTTGCGATGATTAGAAGAAAATTGAATAAAAAGCCGATTACCGTTGCTGATAAACATCATTTACATCATCAATTGATGAGAATGGGATTAAGTCACCGTCAAACAGTATTAGCTATTTATGGTATCTCATTGTTATTTTCATTCATATCTCTTGTTTTTATATCATCACCGGCATGGGGTATTTGGCCACTGATGATAGGATTATTATTTGCTTTAGAACTATTTGTAGAGACTATTGGTCTACTAGGAGATAAATTTAAGCCGTTATTACATTTTATTCAAAATTATATCAATAAAATGCATCGATCAGATCCACAAGTTGGTATCTCGCATTTTTCTATTAAGAAGGATGAACATAAGGATTAATTTTTAAAAAAACGCATCTTTGATTTTTGAGATCAGGGATGCGTTTTTATTGATTATGGTAGTCAAAATCTGTTAACAAAATTTCATTATACAGGTCTTGTCCGATTGAAAATTCAACATGTTTAGCCAAGATATTATTAATATCTTGCTCAAACTTATCGATGTCTGATGAATCTAATAATACAGTTAGATTAATATCTGTTGTATATTCTT
>QWCD01000334.1_pt1 | contig 18905 bp, 14 predicted proteins | sample 1972461 | NCBI WGS metagenome assembly QWCD01 (sample SAMN09866717, study PRJNA288562) | Human vaginal metagenome isolate term4_vaginal, whole genome shotgun... | isolation source: vagina | host: Homo sapiens | place: USA: California | reverse complement strand
CGGTGAGTGCTCCTTTACTTGGGTTTAGACGCTTTTAAGTATAGAGCCTCACTGGTTTTTTGTCGTCCTTTTCTTTATGCACTTCATTTTACAACTTACTCAAATTCAAAAAATAACGAGTTAAGCTTCCCTTCTTAACTCGTTATTTTTTTCTATAGTTATTTCTCTTCTATATTAATGAAGGGATTCTTCATTAAATATAATAACAGGAAGTCCAATATAAGATTTAGAATAGATGGTCGGCATAATTTTAATGGAAGTATTCACACAGCCATAAGAACCTGCCATATTGCGATAGAGTTGTCCCCCAAAAGCGGGTTGCCACTGAGCATCATGGATACCTTCCGCATGATAGTCAAAGGCCATCCAATAATCAACAGGTTGCGCATAAGGAATTCCTGTAATAGGAGAGTTTGCTTTTAGAACACTCGGGGATTGCATATTCCAAATTTCGTTTGCTCCTGGAACCGTTGGAGATTTGTCTTGACCTGTAATAACATCTGTTTCTAAGGTCTTTTCTCCTTTTTCATAGAAGAAAAGCTTTTGATGAGGAATATCTACTTCTATATAAGTATCCCCAAAGAAATTAGGAACTTTGTATCCTTTCCCAGCAATTGCTGGTTCAAAGGTTTTCCCTTCACCTGATAAAACAGCCTCAGCCACTTGATCTACAGCTTTATCGCGATCAATATGCCAGCCATAAATTCCTGGGACAATAGTGACTTGTCCTGAGAGTGTCGATTGAAATTCATGAGGGATTAATAACCCTGCGATTTTTTGATTCAAATTTTTTAAATAAGCAGAAATTTTCTTTTTGTCGACTGTCATTTTTAATTGATTGTCGAAAAGAACCCAATCCTGAATATCTTCTTTTTTAATAGGATATTCTTTATCTTCTACCAACAACTTAACATCACTGCCAATAACTTTTTGATAGTCTGTTATTTTTTGCGTTAAAGAAGGATCGTCTTGGCGAATTTCTGCTAATTGGTAAGCTTGTTCAAGCGCTACTGTATTTTTGACTTGACTTAAAGCTTCTGCTAAAGCCTCCCCTAATCGTTCAGGAGAAACTTGCTTGCCATCTTTTTCAGGTTCTATTTTTAATTGATTTCCCTTTTTATTTTTTACTAGTCGAGCATTTTCGCTTGCAGGCCGTTTCTTATTATTAATCCCCAATTCTTTCAACAAATCGACCATTTTACCCTTTTGAGCTTCATTAAATTGTAATTGAATTTGTGTATGTGCAGAAGGAACTATTGACAGCGGCCACTTCCATTTATTCTGCTGTGCAAGTGCCTGATCTAAACTTCCTTTAATTTCTGCATTGAGCCCATATTGACTCGGTTTCACTTCTTTAAGAACCTTTCCAGCTTCTGTGAGTGTCACCGTCTTCTGATCTAGATCTTTTTGAACGTGATCACTCGCTTTTTGGGGTGTCATTCTTCCTATATTAATGCCAGCTATCTGTGTATGTGCCAAAAAATGATCATGATAATAATAGCAGCCTGCAAAATAGCCTATCACTAATACTCCTACAATGGCCAAACTTGTTTTGAAAAGCCATCCTTTTTTTGTGTTCATAACCATCCTCCTTATGAATGAATCGTCCCTCTTCAGCAAGCGAGCCTAAATCCCTCACCAAGCTGAAGCTTAACAATATCCATTATAGCGAAAATTTTCAAATAAAAAAAGAGTTGAGAAAATTCTCAACCCTTTTTCTTGTTACATCATCAAACTCTATGATTAAGCATCAATTTTAGAAACGACACCGGCACCAACAGTATGTCCACCTTCACGAATAGAGAAGTTAGTACCTTCTTCGATAGCGATTGGGTGAATCAATTTAACGCGCATAGTAACGTTGTCACCAGGCATAACCATTGGTGTGTCTTCTGGTAACATAACTTCTCCGGTAATATCGGTTGTGCGGAAGTAGAATTGTGGACGGTAGTTGTTCATGAACGGTGTGTGACGTCCACCTTCTTCTTTAGTTAAAACATAAACTTCAGCTTCAAATTCGTAGTGAGGGGTAATGGTTCCTGGTTGTGCCAAAACTTGACCACGTTCAATATGGTCACGGGTAATCCCACGTAATAAAGCACCAACGTTGTCCCCTGCTTCAGCATAGTCCAAAGTTTTACGGAACATTTCAAGACCAGTAACGGTTGTCTTTTCAGATTTTTCGTTAAGACCAACGATTTCAACTTCGTTACCCACTTCAATTTTACCACGTTCTACACGACCGGTAGCAACAGTACCACGACCGGTAATGGAGAATACGTCTTCAACTGGCATCATGAATGGTTTGTCGGTATCACGTTCTGGTGTTGGGATGTATTCGTCAACAGCAGCCATTAAGTCTACAATGGCTTGTTCTGCATCTGCATCGCCTTCAAGAGCTTTAAGAGCGGAACCTTTAATAACTGGAATTTCGTCTCCTGGGAAACCATATTCAGATAATAAGTCACGAACTTCAAGTTCAACTAATTCTAATAATTCGTCGTCATCAACCATGTCGGTCTTGTTTAAGAAGACTACGAAGTAAGGAACCCCAACTTGACGAGCAAGTAAGATGTGTTCACGAGTTTGAGCCATAGGACCATCAGTAGCAGCAACTACTAAGATCGCACCGTCCATTTGAGCAGCACCAGTGATCATGTTCTTAACGTAGTCGGCGTGGCCTGGGCAGTCAACGTGTGCATAGTGACGATTTTCTGTTTCATATTCGATATGTGAAGTATTAATGGTAATACCACGTTCTTGTTCTTCAGGTGCGTTATCGATAGCAGCGTAATCTTTAGCTTCACCAAGGCCTTTTTTAGCTAAAACAGTTGCGATAGCTGCGGTTAAGGTTGTTTTACCGTGGTCAACGTGTCCTAAAGTACCAATATTTACATGGGGTTTGCTACGATCAAAATGTTCTTTTGCCATTATTAATGATTCCTCCTAAAATTTACACTAAATTTCTATTTTACATCATAGATTCAGTAATTTTATTATATGAGATAGTCCTTTAGAAAGTCAAGGACTGTCTCTTATTTAAGTTTTTTATTCTTCTGAACCTTTTCCATATTTAGCGATGATTTCTTCACCAACAGATTTAGGAACTGGTTCGTAGTGGTCGAAGGTCATGGTGAAGGTACCACGTCCTTGCGTTGCTGAACGTAAAGTGGTTGCATATCCAAACATTTCAGATAATGGAACATAAGAGTGTAAAGTAATCGCGTTTCCACGAGGTTCTTGCCCTTCGATACGTCCACGACGTGCAGAAACGTGTCCCATAACATCTCCGATGTAGTCCTTAGGTACAACAACGTCAACTTTCATCACTGGTTCCAAGATAACAGCGCCGGCATCTTTAGCTGCATTACGCAAAGCAAGAGATGCTGCGACTTTGAAGGCTGCTTCACTGGAGTCGACATCGTGGTAAGACCCGTCGAAGAGTTTTGCTTTCACGTCAACTAATGGGAAGCCTGCTAAGACACCATTTTCCATAGCATCTTTCAAACCCACTTCAACAGATGGAATATATTCACGTGGAACAACCCCACCAACGATAGCGTCTTCAAATTCAAAACCGGCCCCTTCTTCGTTTGGCGTAAATTCAATCCAAACATCCCCGTATTGTCCTTTACCACCAGATTGGCGAACAAACTTACCTTCTGCAGTAGCAGGTTTGGTGAAGGTTTCACGATAAGAAACTTGAGGTGCACCAACAGTTGCGGCAACATTAAATTCACGTTTCAAACGATCCACGATAATGTCTAAGTGTAATTCACCCATCCCAGCGATAATGGTTTGACCAGTTTCATGGTCTGTATTAGCACGGAAGGTTGGGTCTTCTTCAGCTAATTTACCAAGAGCAATTTGCATCTTATCTTGGTCAGCTTTGGTATCTGGTTCGATAGCAACTTCAATAACTGGTTCTGGAAATTCCATTTTTTCTAAGATAATTGGGTTCTTAGGATCACATAGAGTATCCCCAGTTGTGGTATTCTTCAAACCAACAGCAGCTGCGATGTCTCCAGAGAAGACTTCTTCAATTTCAGAACGAGAGTTAGCGTGCATCAATAAGATACGTCCAACCCGTTCACGGGTATCGCGTGTTGCATTTTGAACATAAGAACCTGCTTGTAAAGTTCCTGCATATACACGGAAGAAGGTTAAACGTCCAACGAATGGGTCTGTCATCACCTTAAAGGCTAAAGCAGCGAATGGAGCGGTATCATCAGCAACCACTTCAAAAGTCTTATCTGGGTCATCAGCCATTTGAGCTTCAATTGGAGGAACATCAGTAGGAGCTGGTAAGTAATCGATAACAGCATCCAACATCATTTGAACCCCTTTGTTCTTGAAGGCAGAGCCACATAAAACTGGGTAGAAATCCAAATTCAAAGTTGCCTTACGGATAGCAGCTTTTAATTCTTCTTCGCTGATTTCTTCGCCGTCTAAATAGGCCATCATGAGTTCTTCATCAGTATCAGCAACAGCTTCAATTAAATCTGTACGCCATTTTTCAGCTTCTTCTTTGTATTCATCTGGAATATCACTTTCATCAATAACTGTTCCTAAGTCATCTTCATAAACTTCGGCTTTCATTTTAACTAAGTCGATAATTCCTTTGAAGTTGTCTTCTGCCCCGATTGGTAATTGAACAGGGTGAGCATTTGCTCCTAAACGATCTTTAATGGTAGATACAGAATAAAGGAAGTCTGCACCAATTTTATCCATCTTGTTCGCAAACACAATACGTGGGACATGGTAAGTATCTGCTTGACGCCATACGGTTTCTGTTTGTGGTTCAACACCTGATTGTGCATCCAAAACAGTAACCGCACCGTCTAAGACACGTAAAGAACGTTCCACTTCAACTGTGAAGTCTACGTGCCCTGGGGTATCAATAATATTTACTCGATAACCTTTCCATTGAGCAGTCGTAGCTGCAGAAGTGATGGTAATCCCACGTTCTTGCTCTTGTTCCATCCAGTCCATTTGGGAAGCACCTTCGTGAGTTTCACCAATTTTATGGATTTTACCAGTATAGTACAAGACACGTTCGGTTGTAGTGGTTTTCCCTGCATCGATGTGGGCCATGATTCCGATGTTTCTTGTCTTTTCAAGAGGGAAATCTCTTTTTGCCATCTTTCATTCTCCTTTTCTATATGATATGCTCAGTTTTCTTTAATAAACAAAACCTCTGCAAAAAGCAGGGCAGTTATTACCAGCGGAAGTGAGCGAAAGCTTTATTCGCTTCAGCCATACGGTGCGTGTCTTCACGTTTCTTAACAGCAGCACCTGTATTATTAGCAGCATCCATAATTTCGCGAGCTAAACGAACTTGCATAGTTCCTTCGCCACGGCTACGAGCTGCTTGTACTAGCCAACGAAGTGCTAAAGTACGGCTACGTTCTGGACGAACTTCCATAGGCACTTGATAGTTAGCACCCCCAACACGGCGAGCTTTAACTTCTAAAACAGGTTGAATATTTTCCATAGCTTCTTGGTAAACTTCCATTGGATCTTTGCCTGTTTCTTCTTTAATCATATCAAAAGCATTATATAAGATGGATCCAGCAATTCCACGTTTCCCATCAAGCATAATTTGGTTAATTAAACGGGTCACCATTTTTGAATTATAAATTGGATCTGGTAATACATCGCGTTTAGCGATATGTCCTTTACGAGGCATTCAATGCCCTCCTTTCTGATTTAAAATTATTTCTTAGGTTTCTTGGTACCGTATTTAGAACGACCTTGGCGACGTTCATCAACACCAGCGGTATCTAAAGCCCCACGGACAATATGATAACGAACCCCTGGTAAGTCTTTTACACGGCCACCACGAATCAATACCACACTGTGTTCTTGTAAGTTGTGCCCAATCCCTGGGATATAAGCCGTTACTTCAATCATGTTGGATAAACGAACACGTGCATATTTCCGTAAAGCGGAGTTAGGTTTCTTAGGTGTCATCGTCCCGACACGGGTACATACTCCACGCTTTTGAGGAGAATTTGTATGTGTTGATTGTTTCTTCATTGAGTTGTAGCCTCGATTTAAGGCAGGTGATTTAGATTTTGCCTTGGTTGATTTACGAGGTTTACGTAATAATTGATTAATAGTAGGCATGTACTATTATTCCTCCTTCCAAAAAATCATTTTAAAGCCACACATCCTGGTGTGTCATCTCTTACGAAAAAGAAATAACCGATAAAACTATCGATTATCAGACGTTGTATCTGTGCCATATGTATCAGTCAGCACGACTGTTCTTTTACAGGAATCTGTATACAAAAAGCACCTTGTCTAATTTAACATTTCCATCTTCTTCTGTCAAGACCTTCTCAACATTTTTATAAGCTGTCTTGAAAAATCATTTTAATCATTTTCTTCATCTGCGTAACATAACTTACACAATAAATAATAAAATATCTTTTTAACTCTACAAAAAAGGAATGGAGCCCGTCTAAGGGTCATCCATTCCTCATTGTCAAAGAATATTTTCTATTTATTGCGCATAGTTGGGAATAAGAGAATATCACGAATGGAATCTGAATTCGTTAAAATCATAACCATACGATCAATACCGATTCCTAATCCTCCCGTTGGTGGTAAACCTGTCTCCAAAGCTTCCACAAAATCTTCATCCATGTGTTGCGCTTCATCGTCCCCCAATTCACGTTCTCTTACTTGAGCTTCGAAACGTTGGCGTTGATCAATTGGATCGGTTAATTCGGTAAAGGCATTTCCGGCTTCTGCTCCGCAAATCTTCATTTGTTCTTGCTAATGGAGAAATAGATTTTGGATGTCCGTATACAAAGGTTGGTTGCGTTAAAGTTTCTTCCACATAATGTTCAAAGAAGGCATTTACGACATGCCCGAAATCATCCGTTTCCTTGATTTCTACATGATGTTCTTTCGCCAATTGACGGGCTTGTTCATCAGACATTTCTTGCCAGAAATCTACACCACAGACCTCTTTAATAGCATCTACCATATGTACCCGACACCATTCTTTTCCAAAATCAAGAGAAGCCTCTCCATAGGTAACAGTTGTTGTTCCTAAAACTGTTTGTGAGACATAACGATAGAGATCTTCAACTAAATCCATAATATCCCACATGGTAGAATAAGCGGTGTACACTTCTAAGAGGGTGAATTCAGGATTATGAGTATGGTCAATACCTTCATTTCTAAATACTCGACCAATCTCATAAACTTTTTCCATTCCTCCAACCACTAAACGTTTAAGATGAAGTTCCAAAGCAATCCGCAAATAGAGATCCATATCTAAAGCGTTGTGGTGGGTAATAAATGGACGCGCGTTAGCTCCCCCAGGAATGTTATGCAAAACAGGTGTTTCTACTTCCAAATAACCGCGTTCATCTAAGAAACGACGAACTTCGCGAATAATATGAGAGCGCTTAACGAAGCGATCGAAGCTTTCTCTATTGGTAATCAAATCCAAATACCGTTGCCGATAAATTTGCTCCTTATCTTGTAAGCCATGATACTTATCTGGTAAAGGACGTAAGGCTTTAGTTAAGTGTTTGAGCTCTTTGACATGAATAGAAAGTTCCCCTGTATTGGTCCGCATAACAAAACCATATACGCCAATAATATCTCCAAGGTCAGATTTCTTCCAGATATTCGTGTAGTCTTCTTCTCCAATTTCATCTTTACGTACATAAATTTGAATTTGCCCACTTATATCTTGAATATGACCAAATCCTACTTTCCCTTTGCCGCGCTTTGTCATTAAACGTCCTGCAAGGTGAACATAAATCCCTTTATCTTCAAGTTCTTCTTTTTCTAAGTTTCCATATTTATCATGAAGATCTTGAGCGACTGCATCTCGTTCAAAACCAGACGCAAAAGGATTATAGCCATTTTTTTCTAATTCTTCTACCTTTTGGCGTCTGACTAACATTTGGTCATTCATATCTTCATGGTGTTCTGTTTCATTTGCCATTCCGTAACACTCCCTAGTTCCTAATACTATGTCTATAATCTCAGTTTCTCATTCAAATTTCAAGTTTTCTTTTAAACATTCTTTTGTTCAGCCTATTTTTGTGCTTGACGTTCCGCTCGTGATAGGCGTTTAGGGCGAACTTCTTTTTCTCTAGAAGCTGTGAACGCTTTAAAATCATTTAAGAGTTGATCAGCCTCTGCCTTTGTTTCGGCTTGTGTACAAGCCACTTTCACCTTAGCAGCGCGAGGAATTCCTTTTAGATAGTAAGCCACCATCCCTCTAAATTCTCTAACGCCCACTCTTTCTCCTTTTAAGGCAACCAAACGGTCTAAGTGTTCCGAAGCCGCTTGAATTCGCTCAACCCCTGTTTTTTCAGGTAAAAGTTCTCCTGTTTCAATATAATGAACCATCCGATGAATCACCCACGGATTGCCTAAACAGCCTCGTCCGACCATCACCCCATCCACGCCATAATTATCCAGCGCAAAATTTGCTTCCTCAGGTGTCCTAATATCCCCGTTTCCATAGAATGGCACGCTCAAATGACTGGCCACTTCTTTAATAATTTCCCAGTTGGCCTTGCCTGTATAGAGTTGTTCACGGGTGCGACCATGCATAGCAATCATATTTGCTCCCGCTTCCTGGGCAGCTAATGCATTTTCTACCGCTAAAATATGTTGGTCATCCCAACCCGTTCTCATTTTAACCGTTACAGGTAAATGAACAGCCTCTTTGACAGCTTTTACCCGTCGGTAAACTTCATTGGGATCCAAAAGGGCCTTAGAGCCAGCATCCGTTTTCACAACCTTTTGAACAGGGCACCCCATATTAATATCAATAATAGCAGCTTTGGTATGGGTTTCGATAAAGTGAGCCGCTTCAGCCAAAGATTCTGCATGTCCACCAAATATCTGAACAGATAGTGGCCATTCTTCATCTTTAATGTGCAACATTTCCAATGTTTTCTTATTTCGAAAATGGATTCCCTGGTCAGAGATCATCTCACAAACCACTAAGCCTGCTCCCTGTTGTTTGACCATCGTTCGAAAAGCGGCATTAGAGATTCCAGCCATAGGAGCCACAGCAATAGGATTTTTAATTTCAATTGGTCCTATTTTTATCATTGGTTCTTTCCTTCTCTCCTTTTGACATACTTGTTGATTTTATCAGAAAACACGCTAAAAAGAAAGTCATGGCCCTGCCTTCCTCAAAAGCTCATCTTTTTCAACGGTGCCCTTTTCACTTTTTCTTGTCTGAGGATGAGCGCAAAAGAGCCAATAAATTCTCTAATTCTTGACGATTATAGGCATATTTTTCATTACAAAAATGGCACACGGCCTCTGCTTGCCCATCTTCGTCTATTAATTGTTGAATTTCTTTTTCTCCGAGACTGATTAATCCTTTAGAAAAGCGTTCCTTGCTACAAGAGCATTGGAAAGTAACGGTTCTTGTATCCAAGATTTTGACGTCTCCTTGAGGTAAGAGACGATTTGCGATTTGTGAAGCATCCATTCCCTCTTCTATCAGCTGAGTGACGTGAGGAAGAGATTGGACAGCTTCTTCTACAGCTTGAATCGTCTCCTCAGTTGCTCCTGGCATCATCTGAATCATCCATCCTCCCGCGGCTTGAATACTTTCATCAGGATTAACTAAAACTCCGAGTCCTACAGCAGATGGAATTTGTTCAGAAACTGCTAAGTAATAAGTTAGATCTTCTGCTAATTCCCCAGAAACTAAAGGGACTTGCCCTGAAAATGGCTCCTTCAAGCCTAAATCTTTAATCACAGTAAGACTGCCTTCTTCTCCAACAGCCCCTTTCACATCCAACTTTCCTTTCGAATTCTCTTCCAAGCTAACATGTGGTTGGTCTAAGTAGCCCTTCACTTCTCCTTTTCCATTAGCAGTCACTAAGATTTTACCAACAGGGCCATTGCCCATAATCTTCAAAGTAATAATGGCATCATCTTTTATATCTGAAGCTAATAAAGCGCCTCCCATGAGACTTCTCCCCAAAGCAGCACTCGCTGTTGACCAAGTATCGTGTCTTTGGCAGCCTTCCTGAACCATGTGCGTGGCTACTAAACTACTTAGTCGCACCTGTCCATCATAAGCGACGGCTTTAATCAATTGGTCTTCCATTTTCAAACTCCTTTTTCGCTATTCTTCTTAATGTACGAAAAAGCTCAAGCTTCTAAAGCTCGAGCTTCTTCCTAATTATCTGCTTCCATCTAAAGGCCTATTTTTCAGAGGTCTCTTCCCCTTCTTCTTTTGGGAGAGTCGATCGATTACCGTCTGATTTTTCACTATCTAACCGGCGCTTTGTGGTCGCTTTTTTTAGATTCTCTTTGGCTTCTTCAAAGGAAGTAGGCTCATTTGTTTGATCCTCTTCCTCACTCTCTGGTGGTAATTCACCCGTATCAAATAAGCTCTTAATTTGATCAGCATTTAAAGTTTCTAATTCTAACAAGTGCTCAGCAATCACTTTTACCTGATCACTATGCTTAGTTAAAATTTCTTTGGCTTCTTCTAAACATTGATCCATAAACTGACGTAAAACTTGGTCTATCTTAGCAGCCGTTTCACCAGAATAGGTCTTTTGCCCAGAAACACTGCCTTTAATGCCATGGTTTCCTTCGTAAGATACGGTTCCTAATTCTTCAAACATTCCGTATTCCGTAATCATTGCTCGCGCAATAGCGGTTGCTTGTTCGAAGTCATTAGATGCTCCTGCAGATTGTGTATGGAAGAATAATTCTTCTGACGCTCTCCCTCCCAATAGACCAATCACTTGCTCACGCAAGGTCTTCTTCGTTAATTGGGCTTGATCTTCTTTTGGAAGCATAATAGCGTAACCCGCCGCACGTCCACGCGGCACAATAGTTACCTTATGAACAACACGCGCGTCGCTTAAGACTAATCCACACACTGTATGTCCTGCTTCATGAAAGGCAGTCATTCTCAATTCATCACTACCGCTTTGACGGCCTGGTTTAGCTGGTCCGGCTACCACGCGGTCTTGAGCTTCATCTACATCTTCTTCAGAAATAGTTTTTCGATCCATTCTAGCAGCTAATAAGGCGGCTTCGTTCAATAGATTTTCCAATTCTGCCCCTGTAAAGCCTGGTGTTTGTTGAGCAAGACGTTTTAAATTGACCTTTTGAGATAACTTCTTATTCCGTGCATGAACCTTCAAAATGGCTTCACGCCCTTTAACATCCGGTCTTCCCACTAAAATTTGGCGGTCAAAACGCCCTGGACGAAGTAAGGCAGGATCCAATACATCCGAACGGTTGGTTGCAGCAATAACAATCACGTTATCTTTTTCATTAAATCCGTCTAACTCTACCAATAATTGGTTAAGGGTTTGTTCACGCTCATCATGGCCACCGCCACCCGTGCTTACACCGCGACGACGTCCAACCGCATCAATTTCATCAATGAAGACAATGGATGGGGAGTGTTTCTTAGCAGTATCAAACAAGTCACGCACACGACTTGCCCCTACCCCTACAAACATTTCAACAAATTCAGATCCAGAAATCGAATAAAAAGGTACGCCCGCTTCACCAGCGACTGCACGCGCTAATAAAGTTTTCCCTGTTCCTGGAGGTCCTTCCAAAAGTACCCCTTTTGGAATACGCGCCCCGATTTCATGATATTTTTGTGGACTACGCAAGAAGTCAACAATTTCTACTAATTCTTGTTTCTCTTCTTCACAGCCGGCAACTTGAGAAAAATGAACTGTCGAAACTTTAGAGACATCTTTTGCCCGACTCTTGCCAATAGACATTGGATTTCCTCTTCCCATCCCAGAACCTCCAGAATAGGTAAGTATATAAATCATAAAGATGAAAAACAGAATCGGAAGAGCATTCATCAATAACGAAATCCACATATTCGTTTGATCTTTCTCTAAAGCAACGACTTCTGTATCAGATTCTTGTGCCTTCTTATTAATCAAAGCGAGCGTGGAGTCGTTAGCTAACACATGAACGCTAAACTTATTGGCTGGTTCTTGTTTCTTATTGTTAATAATTGGAATGTTGCCGGAAGTCGTATGGTCAGTCTTTTGCTCCCTTTCACGATATTCTCCGGTAATTTCGTAAGCGCCTGCTCGTGGCTTGATTTGAACTTTTTGAATTCTTTTATCCGTTAACTTTTGTAAGAATTCAGATTGATTGATCTCTTCTGTCGCCTTAGAACCACTTCCATTAGAAAAAAGATTCACTATTCCAAGCAGTGCTAAGAAAATGACAATAATTACCAACCCACTTGTAAATAAGCTTTTCGGTCTTTTCGGTCGCTTTCTTTGCATGTCTTCGCTCCATTTCTATTAAAATCCTTGCTTTATTCTACCATTATTTGCGAATGAAGTATAATAAAGTTTTTTTGTCTCTAAAAATCAGTTCTTATGTCATCAAAATTTTGTCCTTTTTAGAAACCTTTTTCGGCTAAATTCGAAGGAAAATTTTCCTCCCTAGCACTCAATATGACTCATTGTAGCAAACGTCCTAATCAATACGCAACAGTTTTCTCTTACATTTAAAGGAAATTAAAAGTTATGACAAGCTCTCTTAAGGCTTTTGATCTTCCAACCGCTTAATTCTTCTTTAACTTTAAAAAGTGGATAGCGATATTTCCACTCACCACTTGCTGTAAGAATACCAATCACCCATCGATCTTCTAAAACAAGTAACCAAGCTTCTTGGCGGTCTTTTGCCGGCCACTTGTTGTTAATAAAGTAACGACGAAGTTTTTGGCGATCACCAGAAGGTAAAAAAAGATAATCTCCTGCCTGCCGATGTCTCACCAAAAGTTTTTGATCTCCTAACTCTTCTGGAAGATATAAATCAGCCTCTTTTAAATCTGTTTTTCCGTAGGCTATTCCCCATTTTTCGTCTATCCAATAGGTTTGCCCCGCTTTTAAAAGACCCACTTGCGCTTTGAAAAGAGAAGCCTCTTGCCCAGGTTCATAAAAATAGGCGCACTGATAAACCTTATCCACTTGCCACTGTCCAGGCAAATCAAATGTTCCTTGAGGCACGCCTTCCTTCAAGAATTGCAGTAATTGCTCCTGTCCCCGTCGGCCAAACGATCCAAAATCTTCAGGTGCTATCTTATTCAAACCTTGCTTAAGGGCTAATCTTTGCTGAGAATCGGAAAGACTCTTTAAAGATTCTATATCTAACGCCCATTTTCCTTCTTTAAGCGTAAGGATTTCTTGACAAAAATTTTCTATAGCAGGTTGAGCAAATTCTAGAATTCCTTGAAGATCATAGGCAAATTGAGACAAGTGTTCTCTAAGATGCGGGCTCTCTTCCTCCAAATACGGTAAAATCTTTTGTCTAAAGCGATTACGCTTAAAGTGCACATCTTTATTACTCTCATCTTCATAGAAGGTCACACCTTCTTCCTTGACCAACTGATAAAAATTCAATTTCGATTCGGTCAAAAACGGACGAAGGATTTGAGCTTTAGGGAAGGTATAAAGTGGCGATTTTTTCTGAATTCCTTGTAAACTAGATAAATCATAACCATCTAAAAATCGCATCAATATCGTCTCTACTTGATCATCGGCATGATGCGCAGTTAAGAGTCTTAGGCTTCCTTTCTCCTGTAATACGTGTGCAAAGGTTCGATAGCGAAACCATCGTGCTTGCCCTTCAATATTACTTTTGAGAGGGGCATGTTTCCAAATCCTTACCACTAAATCAATCGATTCTCTCTGACAATATTGAATTAAATACGCTTGTTCTTCTTCAGATTCTTGCCGTAAACGATGGTTAATATGAATAACAAAAAAAGAGCGATTTAATCGATCAAATAAATGCTTCATCACCTTCAAAAGGGCCATAGAATCTACCCCTGTCGACACTGCCAAAGCATAAGGCTTTTGACTTTCAAAATAGTCTGCATCTTCCTCTTGTAAAAATTGTTCTAATTGCCGACTCAGTTTTTCTAATAGCATTCTTTTCTTCCTTCCCTAAAACAAAACAACCCCTTAAAGCAGAAAAACCGGATGAAGATCCGGTTTCTTTTAACTCCGACGACCTCCTCGGCCACCGCGCTTTCCTTCTGTATTCCGTTTTAAATCATTTAAACGATCATCGCTTGCCTTTAAGAAATCATTCATCATGGTATCAAAATCACTTGTTTTCGAAGGCTTTTTAGAACTAAATTTTGAAGTTTGTCGTGGGTGACGGAAATTTTCTTTTCCAGAAATAGTCTCTTTCTTCAAATTATCTTCTTTTGCTTTCTTGATGGAGAGAGCCACTTTGCCGTCTTCTTGGACTTTCGTAACAATTGCGGTTACTTCATCTCCCTCGGCTACAAAATCATGGATATCTTTAACATAGTTATCAGATATTTCTGAAATATGAACCAGTCCGTTTTCTCCTTCTCCTAAATCCACAAACGCACCAAATTTAACAATTCCTGTAACTTTTCCAGTTACTTTGTCTCCTACTTTTATAGTCATCTATACTCCATATCCTCCTGTGATTATTTTAAATATCATTTACTTGTTTGACTCTCTTGGGCTTGAAGATAGGCCTTATTGAGATTTTTAGCTTGAATCGAATCATTATCTTCTGGGGTAGAGAAAATAATCTCATTCTTTTTGCTTAAATAATAACGTCCTCTCGCTAATTTCAAAAGATAATTATCATCATGAAGAAGCGCTACTTGATTTTTCAAATGATCGACCTGTTTTTGTTCATTATTTCGCGCCATTACCGCAGCTTTAATTTGGGCCTGATAATCTTTTAAGGCTATTTCTCCGTGAATAACTCCTGCAAAACACAAAACTGCAATTCCTAAACATACACTTAAGATAGTTCGCATCACATAGCGATGCAATCGATCTCTAGAAGTCTCTTTGAGATTTTTAGAGCTAGCATAACGTGATATGGAAGTTATTCGGTGCTCTTTTTTATGATTTCCTGCCTGCATTTCAAGAATCCTTCCTAACCTCTTGTAATCTCTATAATTGTACCCTTATTTTTAATAAATGTATAGCGCCTTTTTTCGACTCTTTTCACAAAGATTGATACGGGGCTATTTTTAATAAAATTCTGGATAAGCAGAGTTTGTTTTGTATTTTTCCAAATGAATTTTGTACATACTGCTTGCTTCTTCTTTTTTAGGAGAATCCATCAAGGCTAAAACTTCAATCGTTAATTCCTTATTGGCAAAATCAATCGTAATTTGATCGCCTACTTTAACCTGACTTCCGGATTTAGCTGGGTGCTGGTTAATCAGAACCCGCCCTTGATCGGTCACTTCTTTGGCAACTGTTCGCCGTTTAATAATACGCGCTAATTTCAAAAATTTATCTAATCTCATCGCTGTTTACCTCTTTCTATTGAGACATAAAACAAACTGTTCGTCTAGCTGTTTTCATTGGCCTCTTTTTTCTGATTATTTTGATGTAACGCTTTTAAGCGGTCATTAAATTGTATTAAATAATCTAACCAAGCATCTACTTTTAACTCTCCTGTATTGAGTTGTAACATTAATTTTTGCTCATCCATTTTCATTTGCACTTTCATGGGAATATCAGATAAAGCTTGGAAAATTTCGGAAGTAAGTGTTTGTGGATCTTCTTGTTTTGCAAAAATTAAAGTCAGAGCATGTCCTCTTTGCTGAATTTTTTCAATTCCATTTTGACTCGCTAGTCCTTTAATCCCCCCTACATTTAAGAGCCACTGAACTTCTATTGGAGGTTCTCCAAAACGGTCTAATAATTCTTCATCTAAGTCCCACATTGCATCTATCGTTGTCAAGCGATTCACCCGTTTATAAATTTCCACTTTTTGATTTTCATCTGAAATATAAGTAGACGGGATATAAGCATCCACTTGTAAATCTAATTCTGTAATTACGGCACGTTTCTTAGGCAACTTACCTTGTTTCTTTTGAATCGCTTCTTCTAACATTTGTTGGAAAAGATCGTACCCCACAGAATTCACAAAGCCATGTTGTTGTTTTCCTAAGAGATTCCCAGCTCCGCGAATAGATAAATCTCGCATAGCAATTTTAAAACCACTCCCTAATTCTGTAAAATCTCTTAGGGCCATGAGTCGTTTTTCACTCGTTTCATTCAACATTTTATTGGGTTCATACATAAAGTAAGCATAAGCTACTCGATTAGACCGACCAACCCTTCCTCTTAATTGATAAAGTGTCGAAAGGCCCATGCGGTCCGCCTTTTCAACGAGCAAGGTATTAACATTCGGCATATCAATTCCTGTTTCGATAATAGTTGTAGTCACTAACACATCATCATCTCCAGATAAGAAGTCCATTAAGACTTCTTCCAATTGATTAGCTGTCATTCGTCCGTGAGCAATCGCTACTCGAGCTTCTGGGACCAATTGATGAATTTCTGACGCCTTTTCTTGGATCGCTTTCACATTGTTAAAAAGATAAAAGACTTGGCCGTTTCGGGCTAATTCTCGCTCAATAGCATCCTTAACCGCTCCATAATTCTGCTCCATTACATAGGTTTGAACAGGATAACGGTTAGCTGGGGGCGTTTCAATCACACTTAAATCTCTTACCCCCATCATCGACATGTTTAAAGTACGGGGAATAGGGGTTGCTGTTAAGGTAAGAACGTCCACATTTTCCCGAAGCTTCTTTAATCGCTCCTTATCCTTCACACCGAAGCGTTGTTCTTCGTCTACGACTAATAGTCCCAAATCCAAAAATGAAACATCTTGAGAAAGTAAGCGATGAGTCCCTACAACAAGATTCACACTTCCTTGCTTTAAGCCGGCAATCACTTCTTTTTGTTCAGAAGTTGTCCGAAAGCGACTTAACAATTCCACCGTAAAAGGATATTCTCTGAATCGTTCACTCAACGTTTCGTAGTGTTGCTGAGCAAGTACAGTCGTCGGGACTAAAAAGGCTACTTGTTTGCCATCCATTAAGGCTTTAAAAGCTGCCCGCATAGCCACTTCTGTTTTTCCAAAACCGACATCTCCCACAAGCAAACGATCCATGGGTTGAATTTTTTCCATATCCGCCTTAATTTCTTGAATAGAGCGTAACTGATCTCCCGTTTCCACATAGGGAAAAGCTGCTTCAAATTCTGCTTGTTCCGAAGTATCTGGAGAGAAAGCATAGCCTTCTTCCATCTGTCTCTTGGCATAAAGATCAATTAAATCATCTGCAATATCTTCAATCTGCCGACTAACTTTTTGCTTGGTTTTATGCCATTCACTGCCTCCCATTTTATTCAAACGAGGAGCTTTACCTTCAGAGGAAACATATTTTTGAACCAAGTCCATTTGATCAATAGGGACATGAATACTTGCCTTATCGGCATACATAATCGTCAAATAATCTTTATGTGTTCCTAACACTTCTAGTGTTTCTATACCTATAAACTGTCCAATCCCATGATTAATATGAACAACATAGTCTCCTGGTTTTAGTTCTTGATAAGATTTTAACCGTTCTGCATTCGATAAGATAGAGGAAGACTGCCGCCGACGTTTTGGCTGACTGTGATAGATATCTCCTTCCCCCATTAAGACCAATCGACCTTCTACAAACTCAATACCTGCATTCAAGTGCCCTAAAAGGAGATTCACTTTCCCTTCAAAAATTTCTCCAGACAAACTCACTTGCGAAAAAATCGATAAGGCATTTAAAGTTTCTTCAAGTTCTCTTAACTTATCAGCTTGATTGATATAAATAACGATCGTCCGTTTCCTGTTGAGCCAAGCTTCAATTTCTATTTTTAAACTCTCCATCTGCTGGTGAAAGGTTGTAATAGGCCGCGTTTGAAAAGAATGAACACAATCAAAATGAATATTGCCATACCCGCGTTGCCATTGTGCGAAATAAAAAAGAGGTTGCGAAACGTGATGAATGACTTCAGCAAAATTCTGATAGTAGGTTTCTAGTCCTGGCAGAAGCCCTTGCTCTAACTTATCTTGGAAAAAGAGCGCCGCAGATTGATCAATTTCATGGTTAATCTCCAGTAATCTCGGCAAATCATCCACTACGATCCTATCTTCTTTCGAAAAATAATCTAACAAAGTTTCTTGTTTAGGACATATCGCTTGATAAAAGAAAGGCGTTTTCTCTGTGATTTTCCCTTCTTTCCAAACTTGCTCTTCTTCCTCAAAAGCGGCAGTTAATCGTTTGCGAACTTCTACATCCGAAAGATTTGCTAAATAATTTCGTTTATAGGTTTGAAGATCCTTTAGTGCTTGGGATAAGTTTTCTCCTCTTATCAGCCATTCCTTAGCTGGGATAATCGTCACACGGTCTTTTTCTTCTATACTTTTCTGCGTATTAGGATCAAAGTATGTGATTTTCTCTACTTCATCAAAACCTAAGGAACAGCGAACAGGGTAAGGCAGATGGAGGGGATAACAATCTACAATATCTCCTCTAACACTCATCTCTCCCGGTTTCATAGTTGCCTGCGTACGTACATAACCTAAACTATTCAGCCGCTCCTGAAGATCTGAAACGGATAAGTCTTGCCCCTTTTCAATAGATAAAGTCCATTCTTTCCACTCTTTGAGTGGCAAAACTGCCCTTTTCAAAGCAAATAAAGAACAAATCACAATACCATCCTGATCCTCTTGAGCCAACCACTCCATCACTTGTAGACGGTCACTTAAAGCTTCTGGACTCTGAATCGCCAAATCCTCAACAACAGTTTCCGGCGTGGTATAGACTTTTATACGATCTTCTGGATAAAAATTAGCGAGATCTTCACTCAATTTCTCTGCGTTGAGCAAATTGTTTACGATAACGAGAAGTTTTCGCCCTTTAGCTGAAGAAGCAATGGCTTGACAAACATAAGCCTTCGCTGTCCCTTGTAAGCCTAAATATAAAACTCTATGTCCCTTACTTAAGCTCTTTTTCACATCCTCTGTAAAAATATAATTTTGAAAATACCTTTCTAAAT
>QWCD01000186.1_pt1 | contig 18955 bp, 16 predicted proteins | sample 1972461 | NCBI WGS metagenome assembly QWCD01 (sample SAMN09866717, study PRJNA288562) | Human vaginal metagenome isolate term4_vaginal, whole genome shotgun... | isolation source: vagina | host: Homo sapiens | place: USA: California | reverse complement strand
AAGAAACACCAAAGCACCTCACATCAACATATAGAGTCCCCAAAAGACACCTCAACATATAAAATTTTCTCACAAGAAAAAATACTGCGGAATTAAGGTGTTACTCATATTATTTCTTTCTATTTTAAAAAGTTTCTGTAATTCCTGAGTTATGCGAAAAGGGGTATCTGGGTATACCATTTGCCAATTATCTCCTCCGTATTCAGAAAAACAAAATCCTTTGCTTGTACATGCAAAGAGAACTTCTTGTCCACCTTCCAACCTATAGAAGTCGCCTACTACTCTTCTGTTATAGCAAACTTTCCACGGATGTGTTCCCGTAGCTGAACATTCTATCATCTTACTATTCTTAGGAGATATGCGATAGAATTCCTCCCAGCAATATATCAAATTTGGCATAAGTTTATAAATCTTTAATTTATTTGGTTGCAAAGTTACATACTGGATATGCCAAAACGCAGCATACCTTTAGAAAAGTAGTCATATTGTAGTTTCTGTATATCCTATACTGTAAATACTCGTTAATCCTTTCTCTTTCAACGCTTTACCTTTAATGTAGTTATGTAGTAAGATATAACAGTGAAAGAAAAAAGGATATAATCAGTAGTATATATAACTGCCACTCAGCAACCCTGTACGCCACTTGTATCAACAATAATAGGTATGAATGTTGGCGCAGGAGATTGCAGCCTTTGGCAGAGATATTTCCTAAACATACCTGCCTCTACGCTGTCAAGATGAAAGGAAAGGGCGATGATAATGGGCAAGGGGCAGAGTGGCGCATAACTCTCCACGCTATCCCCATGCTTACTTATGTTGTTGGTAGCATTACCTGCTTCTATCTCATAATACTTTAAGCACATAGTCTGTTTTATAAGCCTGACCTTATGATTAATTTTCTGCCAACTAACTCCGAAAAACTTCGCCAGTTCGCCTTCCGTCATAGCAACCTCTCCCTTGCCTTGACGAATAACACGCATACCATCACTCCACTCAAAAAAGCTACGCTCGATGGCTTTTCTTGTGTTGTCGTTGGACTGCTTTCCCTCTATCTTTCTCTGGTCGTCCTTTTGATGATGTTTTGCTTTCATATTCACACCTCTTTCATTGATTATCTGTTATCATTTTGTGATGCCCGAAAGCTCATTTTCCTCTCTGACCTTACACCACTGTTTTATATGCTTCCTTTTCCATTATCTCATTAGTACACTTATGCTTGGCAATGAGCCTGTCCATATCTTCCGAAATCTTGCAGTCCGTCACCTGCGCATAAATCTGCGTACTTGCAATTGATGCGTGTCCCATCATCTTGGCTATGCTCTCGATAGGAACACCTGCGCTTAGGCACATCGTGTCGAAGGTATGTCTTCCCATGTGATAGGACAAGCGTTGCTTGATACTACAAGCCTTGCCTACGATGCTTAGCTTCGCTGCTAACACACTTCTGCTACAACAAGGTTGAAAGATAAGACGATTATCCACATCCGTGTTACAGCTTTCTTCTTTCACCGCTTGTAGTTGCCTTCTGACGCTCCTTTCTTATATACATCTGTCCGTCCGCTGCGCTCTTGATATGCCCAAACGTCAAGTGTTCCATATCCGTAATGGCTAAACCTGTGAAGCAGGAGAAGGTGAACATCCGCCTTGCAAGTTCGGCATCGCTATCACACATCTTCATTGCCATCAGGTTTGCTACATCACTCTTGCTAAGAAAACGAATTGCCTTTTCCACCTTTTCATATTCCGCATGTTCAAATGGGTTATAACGAATGATGCGCTGGCTTACCGCACGGAACATCAAACGACTCAGCCAACAAAGATAATTGTTGATAGAAGACCCTTTCAATCCTTTCTTTTTAAGAAAGAAGCGGTATTCCTCAAACAGTTCCTCCGTTATACTTCGGATTTCTATATCCTTACTCTCTAAGTCCTTTATAAACTCGCACAGCATTCTATTTGCATAGCAAAGGTTAGTATATGTACCTTCTGCCTTTGACTTGCCCACACATTCCTGTACCGATTGTAGTTCTGTATTGCTAAGCTCCAACAAGGTGGTAGGAGAAGTTGCAATGCCCTGCAATCTGTTTTTAAGCAGTTCCACGCTTACCACTCCGTCTTCTATGAGTAGTTTCTGATAGGTCTTCTCGACCAGTTCTCTGAATGCTTGCAGGCGAAGATTGGTTTTCTTATCCGTAGTTGTCCCCTGCTTGGAGTTCCACTCTGTGGGCTTGCATTCTTCGTTTGTGGTAATGACTGACTGCTTACCATCGATGGTGATACGGCAGAGAATGGCGGTATTGCCGTCTGTCTTAGTTTTCTGTCTGTTGATATAGAACAGTATCTTGAATGTACTTCTCATCATGATTTTAGTTTTAATACTACTATTGCTAAATACTCATCTGCATATCCTCCGTGAAAGAAAGGAAACGCTCAAACTCCTCAAAGAGTTTTTGGGGTGTAACCTTTGCATAACGTTCGGTCATACTCACGTTGCTATGCCCCAACATCTTACTTACCGTTTCTATTGGTACTCCTTGTTCCAGTATGATGAGCGTGGCAAAGGTATGTCTTGCCGTATGCTTGGTAAAGGGAAAGGCTATGCCGACTCTTAGGCGTAATGCTTTGAGATACGATTGATAGGTGGCATATTTCATCTGTGGCAATAGCCTTTCCCTTTCGTCGCTCTTGTACTTCTCTATTATCCTGATGGCTTCGGGCAACAACTTGATACGGCAAAGTACGCCTGTCTTCTGCCTGTTGAACTTCAGCCAAAGGCTTCCCTCATCATCACGGACAAGATGCAATCTGCTTAACTCCATCAAATCGCAATAAGCTGCACCTGTATGGCAGGCAAAGACAAACAAGTCCCTTGCAGTTTCCATTTCCTCCTCCAACTCTCCAAACTGTATGTTCATTAGTTTATCAAGCGAACACCTGTCAAGAGCTTTGGGTAGTTTCTTGTCGCCTTTGCTTACCTTGACTTTGTCAAACAATAAAATATCGGCTAATCCTTCACGATAAGCCAATCTGCATACCGTTTTCAGATGGGTAGCGGCATTATAGAACGTACTTTCCTGAAACCCACAAATACCCATAAAGTATTGTTGGAAGTCGTAGATAAATTGCTCAGTAAGCTGTGAGAAAGCCAAATCAGCAACCTTATACTTCCTTTGTATAAAGTTCTGCAAATGGGTACGAGTGGAATGGTAGCCAAAAATACTTTCCTCCTTGATGTCAATCCCGATATGGTTTTCTTTCTCTTTGATGAGTCTATCCAGTCTTTCAATAAGCATACACTTAGATTGAACGCTTCCTTGAAATTCCTCTTTTATATCAGTTGCATCAAATGGGCAACCTTTGGATAGCAGAGATTGATAGGCTGTTTGGACGGATAGCAGCAGGCTTTCCAACCTGCCGTTCAATTCCACCGCCTCACGGCTCTTTCCGTCCATTCTACTTTCACGAGGATTCCACAAATCGGGGTTACAGGATAGTTTGCAGCTGAACTGCGCAATACTCCTTCCAAGCGTGATACGTCCCATGATGGGAGCCTTACCCGACTTGTCCAGACCGCTCTTTTTGAGGTAGAGCAACACCTTCATTTTCTCTGTTTTCATACGCTTTGATATTTTGTGGCAAAATTACCAATTTCAAAGCGTTCCTTACTTATGCAGAAAACTGCCGACCGAAGCAACAGACATGCGAGAGAAAATAATTCAGTTACCTAACTCTTCTCCATCGTTACCTGCCCCGTTTTGGGGTAATGGTTTAGTAACAGAACTTCTACTTAAATCCGCACTTTCCTGCCTTTTACAGATAGAGCAGTTTTATGCAAATCATTTCATATCCTGTTCATTATCAGTCAGTTTACACCAACTTCAATATTTCTTCATTTTCGTTGATTAGTTGCTTTCTAATACATCACCTTTTGCATACCAAAAGGTCATCTTTTGCTCGCTAAAAGGTCATCTTTTGAATAGCAAAAGATGACCTTTTATAATATAATGAATATCAGATAGTTACAGGCATAAAATATAAAATCGAAGATATTTTACATGTAACTATATTTCACGAACCAACACCTTTAAACGAAAACATAATTTGGGATAGCGTTTGCGTGATAGCTTTCTTAGCCGTACCTTTGTGGTGGACAAAAAAAAGAAGATAATGATAGATATTAACAAGATAAAACTCATAGCCTTTGATGCTGATGACACGCTATGGGACTGCCAAAGCTACTATGACGAAGCGGAGGATACATACACAAAGATACTTGAGCGATACGGAATTGGGGCTAAGGAGGTGGCGGAGTCGCTATTTGAGACCGAAACGAAAAATATGCCACTGCTAGGATATGGATGCAAAGCCTTTATTTTATCGCTAATAGAGAATGCTGTAAAAATGACCCATAGGGAGATAGAGGGCAAAGATATTCAGAGCATTCTCAACTTATCCCACCACCTGCTTACATCGCTAGGACAGCCACTTGCAGGGATAGAAGATACGCTGAAAAAACTAAAGCGTGGAAGCGATGTACCTAGGGTGGTATTTACCAAAGGCGAACTACTCGACCAAAAAAATAAATATCACAAGTCGGGACTTTCTGCTTATTTCGATGACATCATCGTAGTAGAAGACAAAACAATAGCAGCATATAAGCAGCTTTGCACGCATTTTGGTGTTCAGATAGCGGAACTGCTGATGATAGGCAACTCGTTTAAATCGGACATCGAACCTGTGCTGAAACAAGGCGGATGTGCCATTCATATTCCTTTTCATACTGTCTGGCAACATGAAATGGTGGAAGAATATCCTCACGAAAACTTGATTGTATTGGATAGCTTCTCCGAATTGACCAAGATAATTCTATAAATCGTCTCTCCTTTGGCACGATTTTAGCTTAATAAATATATAAAAAATACAAATACTCATTATGACATTATATCCAAAACTCATAACAGATGCGCTGGAGAAAGTAATTTATCCAGGTACAAAGAAAAATATTATTGAAAGTGAGATGCTTGCAGACACACCTAGCATCAATGGCAATAAGGTGAAGTTTACATTGATTTTCCCACGCGAAACCGACCCCTTCTTGAAATCAACCCTCAAAGCTGCCGAGGCTCAGATACACTATTCGGTGGGTAAAGAGGTAGAGGTTACTATTGAAACAGAGTTTAAGAACGCACCACGTCCAGAGGTAGGCAAGTTGCTTCCAGATGTGAAAAACATCATTGCTGTAAGCTCTGGCAAGGGTGGCGTAGGCAAAAGCACCGTTTCTGCCAACCTTGCTATTGCATTGGCAAAGCTAGGTTATAAGGTGGGACTGCTAGATACTGATATTTTCGGACCAAGTATGCCAAAGATGTTTGGTGTAGAGGAGGCACGCCCCACTGGTGTTAACAAAGGAGGTAGAGACTTAATAGAGCCAGTAGAAAAATATGGTGTGAAGTTGCTTTCTATCGGTTTCTTTGTCAATCCAAATACGGCTACGCTGTGGCGTGGAGGTATGGCTACATCAGCTTTGAAACAATTGATTGCCGATGCCGATTGGGGCGATCTCGATTACTTTATCCTTGATACGCCTCCCGGCACTAGCGATATTCACCTCACATTGATGCAAACATTGGCTATCACAGGGGCGGTTATCGTATCTACACCACAAGAGGTGGCTCTGGCTGATGCTCGCAAGGGCATTGATATGTACCAGAACGACAAAGTAAACATTCCTATCCTCGGTTTGGTGGAGAATATGGCATGGTTTACACCAGCCGAATTGCCCGAGAACAAGTACTACATCTTTGGAAAAGAGGGTTGTAAAAAGCTTGCAAAAGAAATGAATACTCCGCTACTTGCCCAAATTCCGCTTGTACAAGGTATTCGCGAGGGGGGCGACGACGGTGCGCCAGCAGCCACAAAGGTAGACACTATGACGGGACAAGCTTTCATCAATTTGGCACAAGCAGTAGTAACGGTGGTAAATCGGCGCAATGCCAACCAAGCTCCAACAAAGATTGTTGAAATGCACGCTTAGTGAGAGGTGAGAGTTGAGAGTTGAGAGTTGAGAGAGGTGAGAATTTTTCTAGGAGTACTAGAATTACTAGGAATACTAGGATGAGCAACTCTCAAATCTCAACTCTAAACTCTAAAATCTCAACTCTCTATGTAAGGCTTTATCTTTGCCGCCCATACCTTGTACCCCTCTTCCGTCAGATGCAAACCATCGCGGCAATAGCTTGGTTTCATTGTTTTCTTATCTTTGCCTAGCAAATCATCGTATATATTAATGTAGATAAACTTGCTTGCTTCGCAATATTCTTTTAGCCGCTTGTTCAAAGCTATAATCATGTCGCCTTTGCCTTTCATATAGCGCCAAACGCCTTTTTCTGGACAAAGTGGAAGCAAGCTATGCACAAAGATTTGCGTAGCAGGGCATGCAGAATGCAGCTCGTTTAATATCCGAACAATATTATTATATACTTTATCTATTGCCAAACCATGACTTAAATCATTAGTGCCACAGTCGAAAAAAACGGCACGAGGTTGAGCAGCAATAATTTCTGGTAAACGATGATACATACCTATAGCATCATCGCCTATAATACCACGATTGACTATAAGATGATTTGTATTGAAAAAACGATTCCAATTGCCACCAAACTCCATGTGACTATCCCCAAACATAATTACCTTATCGGCGGCAATTCTACCTTCATTTGTAAATATTTTCATACGCTCTGTATAATGCTTTGAGGCTTTAAAATGGTGTGATTGTGCATTTGCTATTTGGGCAAAGAGCAGCATTCCTAAATATAACGGTATGAATAATATATAAGAAAATAGTTTCATGCTTAGTTTTATTTTCCACAAAGGTACTGAATAAATGAATACCTAGACAACGATAGTATAAAAAAAACTGGCTCATTCTTCTAAAAGAATAAGCCAGCCTAAAATATTTTTTTGCAAATCTAAAGTTTGCACTTATGTGCTTTACTTCATAATTGAGAGCACTCTTCCTAGATAAGACTGCGTTTTAGCAATGTTATATTGAATGCCTCCTGCCCAAAGACGAATACCACGTTCAATATTATTCATTGGGTTATGAAACGACTGAATAAGAACAAACATTTCTTTTGATTTTTGAACATTGAAACGATCGGATAGTTTGTAACGCTTCTTACTACCTCTTGCCTTCAAAATGTTGTTACATTCTTTTACGAGTATGGGAGATATTTGTAATATTCCTGCATACTGCCCGTTGACAGCTTTTGCATTTCCTCTACTCTCTAAGTGGATAATTGCAGCCATTACTGACTCCCAATTAAACGTATCGCCCGACTTTTTTACTTCAGCGTGAGCACTTACTGCACATAAATTAATTAAAAAACCTAATACAATTACTTTTAAAAATCTCATCATTAATATTTTTCGAAACATACGAATTAAAGCCTTTGAAAAGCAATAACTACACAGTGCGTTCTATGTGAGAAAGAGTTACTACGCACCTCTGTTTCATATTAGCGGCGCAAAGATACGAAAAACAGACTAATTTATCGGTGATTTTACTTACAAATAGATCATTTCTTTGGGCTTCTTAACAAAGAAGCGACGCAATCGAACTGAAAAAACATTTTATAACACAAAGGTACATTTATAAACCAAAGAAGAAGGCTCTCATCTTTTGAGTGCCTTCTTCTTACATACACGGAATAAATTCTTTAGCCTTGATACTGAATTAGTAAGGCTCAAAAAACAAATGATCTGAACGATATAACTAGCTTAGTAAGCTTACTTATTATGCTTAGCTTGCTTATCTATTTTCTCCCAATACTTCTTACCCTTTTCTTTCAATTGCTTTGTGAAGAGAACACCTTCTTTCTCGGTTTGGGCTTCCTGTTGAGGTGTTGCAAAAGCATAGCTAAAGCCCTTATTGTCTTGCCAATGACCACGCGTAAAGTCGGGCACTTCTACGGGAATATTACCATTGTTCATAGAAATACTTCCTAGCTCGGCTAGACAGCACCACTCGGCTAGGTCGTACACATCAATATCGGTAGGCAGTCCATTTCGGAGACAATACACTAGGCGTGAGTCCATAATAAAGTCCATTCCTCCATGTCCTCCCACTTCTTTGGCTTCTGCGCCATAACGTGTGATAATAGGATTTTGGTACTTCTCCTCCAACTTTTTCTTATCGGCTGGCGAAAGATATTCATGCCCTGTAAGATTATCGGCCGATAAATTCGTTTCCGAAATGTTCTTAGAATTTACAGCATAGCCCTCTATAGGGTATTTGTTAGCAAAACCTTTCGTGCCTGTTAGCTGATACATTCTGTTATAAGGCTGTGGTGTCATAACATTATGATGTATCTCTATTACTTTGCCTTGTTCGGTACGAATAAGTGTTGTAGTATGATCACCGTTTTGGAAATCGTTGCAGGGTGTTCCTAATCGGTCTTCCACAAGTTTTTTACCATTAAACGATTTTGTGTCCATCGCTACTAATGTAGTAAACTTATCGCCACGATGAATATTCATCACCTGCGCAATAGGACCTAAGCCATGTGTAGGATAAACATCGCCACGAAACTTTGAATTGTATTCCAAACGCCACCCGAGCTTGTCGTTAGCATCTTTTTTCCAATAGGCATTCCAAAACGGAGAAAGCTCATGACGATAAGCACCTTGCGCATAGATAACCTCGCCAAAAACACCCTTCTGTGCCATATTGAGTGCATTGAGTTCGAAGAAATCATAACAACAATTTTCTAACATTACACAATGCAAGCGAGTTTTTTCAGCAAGATTTACAAGCGCCCAGCACTCTCTTAAGTTCATTGCTGATGGCACTTCTATAGCCACATGCTTACCATGCTCGAGTGCATACTTAGCAACGAGGAAGTGGTGTAACCAGTCGGTTGCAATATAAACGAGATCAATATCCTTACGCTCGCATAAAGCCTTATACCCTTCTTCGCCATCATAGATAGCAGCGGCAGGCATAGCAGCTTTGCGAAGAATATGCTGACAAGCCTCAGCACGATTGCGCTCGTGATCACAGAGAGCTTTAACTTCTATACCATTGATGTGTGTCCAACGTTCAACTGCTCCCGGACCACGCATACCTAGTCCTACAAAACCTACACGTACAACATTTAGTTTTGGAGTAACGAGATTTAAAGCCGTTTGTTGTCCATCTGCCTTCACTGGAACTTCAGTAACAGCTTTGCCATCTTTTACTGTGTAATGCCAATCAAATTGTGCATATACCCGAAGCGTACCAAGACTTAGCATAAGTAGTCCTGCTAGAATTTCTTGTTTAAAGTATCTCATTTTTAGTTGTTTAATAAATGATAAAGAATAATTGCAAAGATAAAGAAAAAAAGCCAAACACCTAGCTTTCATTATGCAAGTAATAAAAAATAAAATAAATATTTATTAAGACATTCACACCCTAAAAGCACCAAAACGCTTAACATTATATAAATAAAGTATGCCAAATGTATATGTATGCTGAAATTGTGATACTTTTGTTTCATACATTAAAAATAACTGCTTTAAAATAAACAATAAATGGACTAAAAATAGAAAAAAGTTATTGCATATCAGCATTTTGCGAAAAGTCATAAAGGATAGCTTTGAAGCATAGGGCTTTTCTCGTTATAAGTAGATCAAAAAACTATTCTTTTGGGCAAAAACATACATTATAACAACTGTAAAGGACTGTAAAATACACATACCCCAGTGGTTTATAGATAATAATAAGTTTTATAGAAACTGGTAGTACTTGTATTTTTCGACTAGTAATACTCAATTTTTTTTGTTGTATTGATTAAGTGGAGTAGCGTCGTGAGACGGTGCTTCACTGCTTTTTATGCTGACAGCAAAGCCATATTGCGTTTCTGTACAGCACATTTTTTATTAAGATATTCGCTTGCTAAAGCACTAAAAGGTTTAATATTATATAAATAAGACCCTTAAAAAGCATATTTATGCTTCAATTGTAATACTTTTGTGGCATAAAACAAAACCCAAAAAGTCGTGAGTGGTTTGAAAAGAAAGAAAAGATATAGCATATTTTATGCATGGATACTATTATTAGTATTCATGTTAGCACATATATGCAAAGATCTTGACCTTCATCTTTCGCTGCAACACGTACCCCACCTTAAAACAATAAAGTCAGATGTAAAGGCGCAGGTAAAAGCGTACTGTCCTACCTGTAATTTTACGTGGCAAAAATCAGAATCCGCTAAGAGTGTAACGTTTATCCCTATTCTTATCGGAATACTTATATCGCATTACGAAATAAAAGAGCTCACCGTTTGGCGACCTATTTATTCTGTAAATGCAAATTCTCCTCCATCATTCCTACTAGTCTAAAAGCTTTTTTAGACACTTGTTATTAATTTGACTAGCTTCTGTTTGTCTTATATCGTACGACTACTTGATATTAAGGCAATGGCTTATTGATTATTGAATGTCTAATAATCAGTATATTATCGGGTATTAGTAGTTCAAAAAAAAGACAGAGCAGTACTAGTCAAGCAAAGCTATCAAAACTTTAAAAACAAAAAAAGTTGTTGTTTTAGGAATGAAGAAACACTTTTATATTAGCCTTACCATAATTGGTATTGCTATTTTCACGCTAATTCCTTCTGCTTCAGCCCACACACAAAAGTTCCAACACGGAGTAATTGTGTCCGACTCTATCCATTCGAAAGTTCACCGTTTGGAAGAAGTTACGGTAAATGGAGAAAGGAAATTAGTAAGTAATAACGTTGTTAGTAGCCAAATCAATCAAGCTACGATCAACCGTTCAATAGGGCAATCGCTTGCAACAATGCTGGAGCGCATAAGTGGTGTAAGCTCTATCCAAACAGGCACAACAGTCTCAAAACCCGTCATTCATGGTATGTATGGCAATAGATTGCTAATGATTGTAAATGGGGCACGCCAAATAGGACAGCAATGGGGCGATGATCATGCACCTGAAGTTGATAAAAATAATAGTAATAAGATAGAAGTTGTCAAGGGAGCCGAAGCTGTTCGTTATGGATCGGAAGCCCTTGGAGGTATCATTGTTATGGAGCAAGCTATGCTTCCCTATGAAACGGATTGCATACATGGCAAGGTATTAACAATGTATGGAGACAATGGCAGACGCTATCAGATTGTAGGAAGTGCAGAAGGTGCTTTTCCATTTGCTAAGGATATAGCATGGCGCATACAGTCGACCTATGGTAATAGTGGGGATCAACGTGCTGCAAAATATATGCTAAATAATACAGGTACGCGCGAGTTTGATATTGCGGGAACACTAGGCTATCGCCATAAAAACTTTCGTACGGAGTTGTCTTATAGTAGATACGACCTCAAGCTAGGGGTGCTATTCAATGCACAGATGGGCAATCAAGACTTACTATCGGAGCGCATAGCCCTTGGACGCCCTGTAATTGTTACGCCCTTTACACGCACTATAACATATCCGTTTCAGCATGTAATCCATAACAATGTAACGCTAAAGATGTTTTACAATAACAATCGTTATGGTAACTTTTATTGGCTTACGTCCTATCAAAAAGACGATCGTGAGGAAAACAGAATAAGAAGACAAAACTTATCTAATATTCCCGCAGTAAGCTTGCACTTGCAATCGCTCCAAAACCAATTCAGGTGGCGCAAAGCATATAGTGTTTGGCAAACAGAAGTGGGCGTACAACATGGCTACACCAATCATAAAAACGAACGTGGCACTGGGGTTGTTCCTATTATTCCTAACTATACAGAGAACACCCTAGGGGTATATGCTTTCCAAAAATACAATAAAAATAAATGGAGTGCAGAGCTAGGTGCTAGGTTCGATTGGCAAGACACAGAGGCTGCTGGCTACGATTGGACGGGAACGTACTATGGTGGACACCGTTCTTTCAATAACTTCACCTACAATATTGGCGCACAATATAAGGTAAACCAACACTTTACACTCACTTCTAATATAGGGCTTGCATGGCGTGCACCGCATGTTTACGAACTATACAGTAACGGAAACGAACTTGGATCGGGCAGATATGTTATTGGCGACTCGCTGCTAAACTCGGAAAATAGCTACAAGTGGGTTACCTCTGCCGTTTACAAGAGCAAATATGTTGATGTGCGAGTAGATGCCTATCTACAATGGATTAAGAACTATGTATACGACCGCCCTATGCAGAAGAACATTACTGTAATATCAGGTACTTACCCCGTATTCCAATATATGCAGGCTGATGCTTTCTTCCGCGGAGTGGATCTCGACTTACATATTCGTCCTATCACCTTACTCGACTATCACTTTACGAGTTCTATGATTTGGGCTAACGAGAAGAATACGGGTAACTACTTACCTTACATTCCTTCGTTTCGCTTCGATCACAGCCTTGCTTACACTCCTCAACCTATAGGGAAGTGGGCTCCATGGATAGAAATAAACCACCGTTTCGTGGCACAGCAGCATAGGTTCGATCCTAATACCGACCTCATTAACACAGCTCCTCCTGCTTACAACCTATTTGGTTTCGAAGCTGGAGTAAACTGGAATATCAATCATCGCAATACACTTTTCTTCAATATAGCAGGTGAAAATATTTTCAATAAGGAGTACAAGGAATACACCAATCGAGCGCGTTACTACTCGCACGATCTTGGAAGAGACATCCGCATAACACTTGGTTGGAAATTTTAAATCCCTCAAAACAACAACATTAAATAGTAAAAGAAAATGAAAAGAATCATATTTAACACACTTATAGTCGCTGCTCTCGTTATTACAGGAATGACATTAACAAGTTGTACCAGCGACCCAGAGCGTCCTGAAAACGAAATTAACAATAAACACCACGAGGACCCTACCTCTGCTGTGTTCACACTCATAGAAGGAACGTTAAAGGAAGGCAAGCCTTTTTCAGCCGACCTTACCCCTAACGATGTTACGCTCGCTGACAGCAAACAAACTATCATATATGCTGTAGATGCTACCCACAGCAAGAAAAAACAAGGTTTCCACATTGACCCTGCTAAGGGAGCAACAAAGTTTGTTGTGAAGAATACAGAAGATAACCCCAACACGGTGTATCTTCTAAAGCTGGATTATTATAATGTAAAACATGAACTTATGAATGATCAGTTTTTCTTAAACCAGCAAGACCAAATACACCAGCACTTCTTCCAACTCTATAAGAAAGACCAAAACGGGATTTCTATTCGTGAAACAGATAAGCGCAAATTGCCTTTCGACTATGTATATGCCGACGAATTTAATAACAGCTTTATAGGGAAAACCAACCCTATGGGCTTCAAGGGCTTTATTGTCTTCAAAGAAAAGGGCAGAAAATTTGAACTTAAAGTAGCATTGATGCACGCTGGTAATGCGAGCAAATTTGACAACAACCATAAGGCATCCGAATTTTATACGCCTTCACCTAGTCAGATCGCAAACTCACTTTGGGACTTTACTGCTGCGCTTCCTATCGAAATTCAAGAATAACTAACGATTAGACAAAAAGGAAATGAAAAATCTATTTCAATACTTATACATACTTGCCGCAAATATGCTTGTGGCTCTTGCGCTAACTGCATGTAGTAGCGATGATTATCTTGGTGTAACAAATGGAGAAGAAGATAAGCAGCTTCCCGAAGTTCCTCAAAAACTTTCAGGTCCTATGCCTGCAAGTGTTGAGATAAGAGTAATATATGGTCATCTACATGGTTACACTAGCTTCCACGAAAATCCTCCAATAGAAGGCACCACCTTCCTTAGTAAGAACCCTACCTTTAAGTTTACGCTTAAAGATAACCAGTGGGTACCCGATAAGGCAAACCCTAAATATCTTTACGCCTTTAGTTCTGGTAAAATGTTCAACACAGAGTCTAGCACTCCTTACGCTATAGATATTCATTACTTCAATGAGAAGGGAGAGGATATTACCGAGAAAATGGTAGCCGATGGTAAGGATAAAAAGCTACAACACTTCTTTATTCCAGAGAACATCAAGCCTTTAAAGGATTTTGATAAAACGATCGACAATCCTAATAACAATGAAATATTCCGTTACGATTACATTGACCCTACCCCATTTGGAAAGACGATAAAAAAAGATGGTGCAAAGTATAACGGACTTAAAAATCCTATGGGCTTTAAGGGATATATCACCTTTGGTTACAGTCGCCATACATTTAATCTTGCAATAAAACTAATGGAGGCAAAAAATCAAAAAACAAGTAATCAAAAGGAACTCGATTTTTTCAATAACGCCCAAATAGGTAAAGTTGAGCATAGTCCACGAAAAATAGCGTCATGGCTTCCTACTTCTGAACAAGAGAAAAACGATCTTTGGTATCCCACTATCAACATTCCTGTTATGGTTTACATAGATTGGTGTGAGGAATATGTAGGCGATGTAAAAATAGATGATGGAAAACTACCTAAGCTTGAAGAACTTTCACCTAAGACACAGCGCTTGGTAAAAACCATTCACGACAATCTTCACATCCCTTATAAAGAAATATTGGAGAACTTACATTATCGACTTTACGGCGATACTGACCCTGAATCGGGTAGCTATTGGTTCTAATAACCAATAGTAATTGAAGAAAAGTAGCAATGTATATCAAATAAAAAACTCAATTTTTTTTTATTGTACTGATTAAGTGGAGTGGCGTCGTGAGATGGTATTCCACTGCTTTTTTTTATATCTATAGCAAAGCTATATCGAATACCTTCACATCAACAAAAAAGCCTCTAGAATAAATTTTCTAGAGGCGGTATAAAAAAAGTGAAATATTATATTTATAAATGGAGATTATGCCCCATACGATCTTGCTTTGTTTTAAGATAACGATAATCGTATTTATTAGGTGTTACCTCTATTGAAACATTCTCGGTAATCTCCAAACCGAAAGCTTCTAGCCCTACACGCTTTGTAGGATTGTTAGTCATAAGGCGCATCTTATGCACACCTAGATGGCGAAGCATCTCGGCACCACTGCCATACTCACGCTCGTCCGGACGAAACCCTAAGTGGATATTAGCGTCTACAGTGTCTAAGCCTTCTTCTTGAAGTTTGTAAGCTGCTATCTTGTTCATCAAACCTATACCACGCCCCTCTTGTTGCATATAGATAATAACCCCCTTACCTTCTTTTTCTATCATCTCCATAGCCTTATGAAGCTGCTCGCCACAATCACAGCGACAACTGCCAAGAATATCGCCCGTTGCGCATGAAGAATGAACACGCACTAAGATGCTTTCATCTTCTTTCCATTCGCCCTTAACAAGCGCCATGTGTTCCAATCCGTTGCTCTTCTGTAGGAAAGGTATGAGCTGGAAGTTACCATATTTCGTAGGAAGGTCTACTTTCTCACCCACTTCTATTCCCGCTTCTCTTTCTAAGCGATAGGCTATGAGGTCTTTAATACTGATAATCTTCATACCCCATTCCTTGGCTTTGATCTGAAGATCCGGCATACGTGCCATCGTACCGTCTTCATTCATAATTTCCATTAACACACCTGCAGGATAACAGCCTGCCAAACGACAAAGATCGACAGCCGCCTCCGTATGACCAGAACGACGCAGCACACCATTGTCTTGTGCGTAGAGAGGATTGATATGACCGGGACGACCAAAGGTCTCAGGTTTTGCATGAGGATCGGCAAGGGCTTTTATCGTTTCGGCACGATCATGGACAGAAACACCTGTAGTACAGCCTTCTAATTTATCAACAGTAACAGTAAATGGAGTACCTAGCATAGAGGTGTTATCAGAAACTTGGTGAGGAAGATCTAGCTCTACTGCTCTTGCATTCGTAATTGGTACACAGAGCACACCACGCGCATTCTTCAACATAAAGTTCACCTTTTCAGGGGTGATAAGTTCTGCTGCCATAATGAGATCGCCCTCGTTTTCACGATCTTCATCATCAACTACAATGATAAATTTACCTTCTTTAAAGTCTTGTAAAGCATCATCTATACTATTCAACTTATATTTCTCCATAATAATATTACTATTTAAAATTACATTTTTCTATTTATAGTTTTTCCCAATCTCTTCTATAATATTTGTATTTGTAGAAGTGATTTCTTTTAAGTCTCTATACAAACGGAATCTAAAACGCCACATTCTTAGATAGAAGAATATACCTACAGGAACCATAATTGCAGAGACGATGTTCATCCATCTATGTTCAAACGGACGTGTGTGTGCCTTGGTAGCAATGATAGGATATTTGTTTAACTCACCAAGGATAATACGGTTTTTGGTGTTGCCTAAATCTTCTATCACTCGCTCTAATATATCGCTTAGCTGCTCTATCTTATGATCAGGGTGGTACTCAAAGAACACTTTTATAGGATTTGGCAACAATGTTAAACGTTTCGCCTGCGCATAACTTCTTATCTCTGCGGTCAATTCCTCTAAGATCTTTGCATCTTCTGCATAATGAGGATCGGAAATCAATACTTCTTTTCTCACAATGTTACGCTTCATACGCAATCCGAAGATACGCATCAAGGCGTTTTTGTACATATCGGCATTGAAAACTGCTGAGTCGTTATTGGCCTTATAAGTAAAGAAAATTGCCATTGGGATAAGTACCGCTGGCGAAAGTCCTTTACCAAACCATATCGCCCAATCGCCTTGTCGCGACATTTTATATCCTGTATTATCCAAGATATAAAAGATGATAAATACTAGCACACTGATAATAATAGGCAAACCAAGTCCACCTTTACGAATAATAGCACCCAATGGCGCACCTATAAAGAAGAATATCAAACAAGTAAGCGCAAGGGTAAACTTATTAATTTCCTCAATAGCATGTTGCCGAAGCAGCTTATCGCCATCGCTTGTTACCATACTCTTAAACTCAAGATCGCCCACTTCCTGCTGAACATTTGACAGAGCCATATCAACAACCTCTCTACGCTTATCAGCCGAAAGCTTCGTATAAATAGAGTCGATATTAAAGCCTTTCGATTGCGCTAGCGTTTTCACACTCGAAAGTTGAGTTTTATTAAGTTTTGGACGCGGGTAATATAGCTCCTTTGCTTCTTTATAATATGCCCGTCCCACACTGTCGTATACTTGTGCAAGCGAGTCTTTGTCGTGTTTTATTTTCGCCAAACTCTTCGTTCGTGCATCATTCGATAAGCCTGCAGCATCGGAAAGACTAAAGTCGTCACTAAAGTCGATTACTATCTTTTTATGTGCAAATGTTTCTCTACGATAAGGCACACTAGCACTATTGCCAATTCCTTGGGAACGCATATTCTCAAACCACTCACCATTCCATAAGTTTAAGATGAGGTGTTTCTTCTCCGCAGTAGATTGAAGCATACCAGAGTCGGCAAGAATAATAGCCTGATCTTCATAACTATCCGTCATACGATACACCATAATATTATATAGATGCCCCGTGTTAAGATCTTTCTTCTCAACATAAAGATTGGTCTGCGGAATACCATCATAGAACACTCCCTCTGGGATTTCTAGTTCTGGACTCTTTTGCTTCATAGAGATAAGAAGCTGATAAATATGCTTCTGGGCTATAGGTGCCACATTGTTCTGAAAATAGAAAGACAGAATAGTAATGAGAATAGTAGTAGCAATTAGCCCACGAAACGATTGAAATAAAGATATTCCAGCCGACTTAATTGCCGTTAGCTCAGAGCTTTCACCCAGGTTGCCATAGGTCATCAATGAGGATAACAATACGGCAAGCGGTAAGGCTTGTGGCACCAACATCAAAGCCATGTAACCAAAAAATTGTGCAAGCACATCTACGGTGAGACCTTTACCAATAAGATCATCAATAGAGCGCCACAAAAACTGCATCATCAACACAAAGAGGCTGATGAAGAAAGTTCCCGTGAAAAGCATGCCAAACTGCTTGGCTATAAATATGTCTAGTTTCTTGAAGCGTAACATATATGAATGGACAAAGACATTTGTCTATCTATCAAGGGCAGCTTGCTACTAGCAAATAGAGCGCAAAATAATATTATGCGCTAGGTTACTATCCCTTATATTAAATGCAAAAGTACATAAAAATATGGTAGAACTAAGCTTTTTTAGTTTTTTTATTCTTCCGCACAAAATAGGATAAACGATTATCGAAACAAAACCATTAAATACCAGTTATAAGGTGCAATCGCTTTATTTTAGAATTCCAAAAGTTGATAATCGAGTCAGTTTCTTCCTCATCCACTTCTTCAGTAATCAGCAAATGATAATTTTCGGCTATCTCATTCTTAGCCATTTCAATGGTTGTTTCACAATCTTCGTCGTACCATCTTAGCCGAATACGTTCATTTGGAATTTGCTCTACGACAGTTGCAACTCTTGTCTCATGGTCGCGCAATGGGTCACCCCATATAAATGTCAGCTCATTACCTTCGATACTAACACTATCTGCAATCCATTTGTTTAAGCCTATCACGGTACCTATAAGTGTCCAAACAGTAGTCTTTGATCTAGTTTTCAATTCATAAGCCAAATTGATTGTTTTTGCCATAAGTTTATTTTAATTATGGATATATCTAAATATCGTTTGCAAAAATATAACTTTTTTCGCAGCATAGTACATTTTTTTTGAAATATTTTTTGGTCGTTTCCAAGTTTTTCTATAACTTTGCACTCGCTTTTAAAGCAGTAAAGGATGGCGGGATAGCTCAGTTGGTTAGAGCGTCGGATTCATAATCCGGAGGTCCGGGGATCGTAGCCCCGTCCCGCTACAATAATTATCAAGGAGTTACAGAGCTATCTGTAACTCCTTTTTCTTTGCTAATAAAATGTAGAGGTTACAACTACCTTTTCCGGGTCAGTCGTAAAACCCAGTTGCAACCCCTCCCCTCTCATGCACATAATTTCATAAGTATTTGTTATCTTTGCATCATGAAGACCGAGCAATTGTTG
>QWCD01027858.1_pt1 | contig 19155 bp, 12 predicted proteins | sample 1972461 | NCBI WGS metagenome assembly QWCD01 (sample SAMN09866717, study PRJNA288562) | Human vaginal metagenome isolate term4_vaginal, whole genome shotgun... | isolation source: vagina | host: Homo sapiens | place: USA: California | reverse complement strand
CTGGGTATAAAACTTGCGATTCGACACTTAGCAACATTAGGGCATAAGCGTCTTTTATACGTGTATGAGCATTTTTGTTCATCTTTCCGCTTTAGCTCGTCAAGAAGAATAACAAGCTTTGAAAACGTGTGCAACAATATTTATGGAATACAAGGGAAAGTACTGCCAATAGACATAAAAGATGACCCTATAGATGCCACTCTTTCTGAGCTTTTTACACAAGAAAATCCGCCTACTGCAATATGCTTCCACCAGGATTCAACAGCAATGCCCTTTCTGTTTAGATTGCAAAAACTAGGAATTCGCGTGCCTGAAGATTTATCGATTATAGGATTCGACAATGGCACTTATGCAAAAGAGGCTGGACTAACCACAATCCGTCAAAATCCTAAAACAATGGCAGAACAAGCTGGGAACATTGCGATATCTCTTATAGAAGGTAAAGCTGTAGCGCGAAGACATCTTACAGCCCCAGTGCAACTTATTATAAGAAATTCTACGGCTGCGCCTAAAGCAGAATCGTGAACACGCTTGCGATTACAAGCATAAGCGGATACCACGCATACATAAGCCAGCGGAATTGCTTAGTTTGCTTAGGGCCGTCGCCGTACGGACTGCGATAGTGCAGCACAGCCACGCCAACTCCTGGCGCCAAAAGCGACATAGCACCGAAAGCGCCAGCAATCAGCTCCATGCGAATCTCGTGGTTTTCTAGGAATCTAAAAATCAAAACAAATCCTAAAAGTAAAGCTCCGCCCCAAAAAATATTCTGCCTAAAGCCGACTTTGCCGAAAAGATTCCACAATATTCCTGCAATCAGGATCACTGCGATTGACGCCACTTTTTGAGCGCCCTTAAAACGCGCGCGAACCATGTCGATTCCCGAAAGCACAAAAAGCGCAATAACAAGCCCAAACACTGGGTTTTGCGAGCGCATATCGAAAGCGCAACCAAAGGTTGTAAAGTCGTACGGAACCTCGCAAATAAGCGCAAGCGCAAGAAGTCGGAGCGTGTAAAGGTTGAGGTTATGCGTGTTTTGATATCCGCGAACAAGCAGCCACGCGTACCACGGCAGAGCCGACCAGCTTATAACTTCGCACACTACGGCAGCCGTGAGGCTCCACATGTTGGAGGTGGAAAGACCGCCAAAAAGGTGCGGAATCACGGTTGTGCCGAACGCGCTGAGCATCATCATTACAGCGCCGAGCAGCTTGAACTTTTTGAGCGTAATCCCCATTTTTATGTTCTTGTCTGCGCGGATCTTTGGTTTTAGCGCGTCCATAATTCACCTCTTGCTCGCATGCGTGCGTTGAGTGCGTATAAGCTTTTGCCATTGTTGCATAAACATTGCATAATCATTGCAATTGTATCAAACCCTAACTTAAATCTATGTGGCACGTTTGCGCGACATATTTTCCGCACTTTGTACGTGATTTAGGCCAAATTTGGTACAAAGTGCGTCAATTGGTTCCGCTTTTTGTACGTGATTTAGGCCAAATTTGGTACAAAACCCGTCACATCGCTCGCGCGACAACAAACGATGAAACGGATTATAAAGCAAACAGGGCAAAGGATTGCGCGCCGAGTTTAAGCGCGGAAGAATCGCAAGCAACCGCCCCAATCGAAAGCCGCGGCTGCAAAATCGCCTCTGGCGTAAGCCCTGCAAGCGAACTAAGCGCAATCGTCTCCTCGTTTAATCCAGGATTCATAACAACAATGATTCGTTCTGTAGAGGATTCGCCATTAGACCCATCCGACTCAGCCGCGCATCGCTCGTACGCAAAACTGCGACCATCCACAGGCGCGTGCAACACTCGCCAAGTGGCATCCGCGTGCAGCGCCGCGCACTCGTGACGCAAAGAAATCAGCGCGCGCACCCAGTTAAGCAGCGAATCGCCATTCTGCTCCTGCCCCAAAACCGTTGGAATTTCGCCACTTTGCACGGCCTGCTTACGCGAGTTTGCGCAAGTCCTTCCATCCGCGCGCGCCTCAACAGGCAGGTACAACTTCGACTTTGCGGCCGTGGAGAATCCAAAATTCTTAGAATCATCCCACTGCATTGGCGTACGCGTGCCCGTGCGCGCATAACCGCCCTCTTTTGTAGGAATATCGCGGTATTTCATGCCGATTTCGTCGCCGTAATACACAAACGGCACGCCTGGCATTGTAAGAATCATGCCAAACGCAATCCGCCTTTCGCGCTCGCTTAATCGCGGAGCCAGGCGCGGAGTATCGTGATTGCACGTTATAAAGCTAAAGTAGCCCTCGTTGCAAGTGGCCTCATACTGCGGGCAATAATCGTCTAAGAATGGGCAAATGCTGCCGCCGCCGCGCGCATTAAAGTAGCTGTGGTCGTGCTCGGGATTGCTATCTAGCGCATTATCCACATCGCGAGCCAAGCGCGCGTAACCGTTAGGATTCCCATCCCAGCGCCAATTCAAATAGAAGTCCATGTCGAATCCAGCAGCCAGCGCCTGACGCGGCCTGCCCCACTCCGAAACGAAAGCAGCCTGCGGATACTCGGCCTTTACAGCACCCAGCATCTCTTGCCATGCGCGAATCGTGTTGTCTTTGCCAAGGCTTCCCTCGCTATTGTTGTCGTCGTTTTTTACAAGCGAATCCGCCATGTCTACGCGGAATCCGTCCGCACCGAGCGCAAGCCAGAATCGCATAACATCAACCATCGCGGCACGCGTTTGCGCAGCCTCATTAGAATCTGGCGCGGATTGCCACGCGCGATCCCTATGCGCAAAGCCGTAATTTAGCGCTGGCTGGCATTTGAAGAAGTTAAGAATATACGTGGCATCTCGCTCGCTTTCTCCGCCAATAAACGGCATGGAATAGCCGCTAAACGCGCTGTCTGTCCAAATATATCGCTTGCTAAACTCGTTTTCTTGCGCGCGCGAGCTTTGCTTAAACCACTCGTGCTCTTCGCTTGTGTGCCCTGGAACAAGGTCTAGCAGAATGTGCATTCCGCGATTGTGCGCTTCGCTAAAAAGACGTTGCAAATCCTCGTTTGTGCCGTAGCGCGCTGCCACTTTTTTGTAGTCGCGCACGTCGTAGCCTGCATCCTTAAATGGCGAATCGTAGCAAGGATTTAACCAGATTGCGTTGCAGCCAAGTGATTTTACGTAGTCGAGTTTTTCGATTATGCCTGGAATATCGCCGATTCCGTCGCCGTTTGAATCGTAGAAGCTTTGTGGGTAGATTTCGTAGAATACGGCGTCGCGCAGCCATTGCGCATGTTCGTTTTGCATGTTTCCCCCGTTTTGTTGGTTTTGTTGGCGTGACTTATCTTTTATTTTACTATTAACATTCTTGCTTTTGTTTCCGCATTTTGTACCAGATTTGACCTAAATCACGTACATTCTCGGTCGCGACGACCTGACTGAGCGATTAACTAATCAATAATAAAATTCCGATAAATTTACTGATTTACAGAATAAAATACAACTTCTTATCAAGAATAACCGACTTTGACGGAAATTTTTCTAATAGCGCGCAACATGATTTGCCAACTACAATATATACGTGTATACTACACATTGCTTATAAACAGATTTCAACAACAAATGTGACGCTGCAAAAACGCAGAGAAACGTCGAAGTTGCGCCACATGAAATTTGTTACTATGCCACCAAAGAACATGCCAAGCTGGCATGATATAGGAGGTCAAGGATGACGAATATGAAGAAAGTGCTGGGCGCAGGCCTCGCAATCGCCACTATGTTTGGATTTGCTGCATGCGGTTCTAGCACCAACGCTGGCTCCAGCAGCAAGTCGAACCCAGTAAAGCTCACCGTATGGTCTTCTTCCGAAGATCAGAAGGCTGGCGGCTGGATTCAGGCTATGGAGAAAGCCTTCCAGAAGGATCACCCAGAAGTTACTTTTAAGAATGCTGTTGTTGCACCACCAGATGCTGCTAAGACAGTTAAGCAAGATGCTAAGGCCGCTGCCGATGTTTATCTGTTCCCTAACGATCAGCTCGGCGACTTGGTAAAGGCAAACGCAATTGGCGAGTTGAGCGATGACGCTGCAAAGCAGGTTAAGGAAGACAACGATGAGACCATCATCCAGTCTGTAACCGCTCAAGACGGCAAGCTTTATGGCGTTCCATACATGGGCAACACTTGGTTCATGTACTACGATAAGTCCAAGTTCTCCGACGAAGACGTTAAGTCCCTCGATAAGATGCTCGAAAAGGGCAAGGTTGCTTTCGACATTAGCAACGCTTGGTACCTTCCAGGCTTCTACCTTGATGGCAACATGACCCTCTTCGGTGAGAAGAGCAACGACGGCAAGGCTGGCATCAAGATTGGTGACAAGGCTGCCGAAATCACTAAGTATGTTGCAAAGCTCATTCAGAACAAGAACTTTGTAATGGATGGCGATGGCGCTGGCTTGTCTGGCATTAAGAACCACACTGTTGACGCTTACTTCTCTGGCTCTTGGGATGCTGGCGACGTAAAGAAGGCTTTGGGCGACAACTACGCTGCTGCTCAGCTTCCAAAGTTTAAGTCCGAAGATGGCGAGCACCAGATGAAGTCCTTCGCTGGCTCTAAGGCTGTTGCTTACAACCCTAACTCCAAGGCTCCAGAGATGGCCGCTAAGTTCGCTGCATTCCTCGGTTCTAAGGAATCCCAGGAGCAGATGTACAAGCTTCACGGCGACATTCCAGTTGCTAAGGCTTTGAGCGATCTCGTTAAGGATAACCCAGCCGCTGTTGCTCAGATGAACACCATTGCTAAGACTTCTGTCTTGCAGCCAACCGTTCCAGAAATGGGTGCCTTCTGGGATCCAATGAAGACCTTCGGTACTGCATTGGCCAACAAGGAAGTCAACGACGGCAACGCCGCTGCAAAGATTGCAGACTTCCAGAAGGGCTTTGAGGAAGCTCTTAAGAAGTAAGTATTAACTTACAAACTATTTTCTAAATATTAAATTCTTTTAAAAGAAAATAATATTTAGAAAAACACGGCAAGGACGCCCCGCTCCCCTAAGAATAGTAAATCGGGGCGGGGCGTTCTTTGCTTGTATAAGCCCCACAATTTTACGGAAAGGCATGTCATGACTGGCACGACATCCACCAAGCGAGGGAAGCGAAAGAAGGCACCTTCTGCCGATGAATTTGTGGCTCCTTCGCAATACTCACTACAGGAGGCTGCAAAGCACGCAGACGCACTGTCTTGGGTTTCGATAATTATCTTCGGTTTTGGTAACTTCGTTCGCAAACAGTACGTGAAAGGTCTCGTATTTCTTCTATGCGAGGCTGGAGTTCTTGCCTTCTTGGCCACAACTGGCGCGGAATATTTACCAAAATTCGGTACTCTCGGCACTAGAAAGCAAGGCAGAGTAAAGATTAACGGCTTCTGGCACTACGTTGCTGGAGATAATTCTGTTGAGATTTTGCTGTACGGCGTTATGAGCATTGCAGCAATTATTGTTTTAGTTTATTTGGCTACTTTGTCTTTGCGCAGCGCATACAAGGCTCAATCCTTTGTAAAGCGTGGAGAAAAGCCTATCACCTTTGTTAAAGATGTTGAATCTTTGCTAGACCGCCACGCGCACGTTGGTTTTATGACTCTTCCAACCGCTGGAATTGTTCTGTTTACGGTATTGCCATTAGCATTCATGATTTCAATGGCGTTTACAAACTACGACCGTGACCACACACTTCTTTTCCACTGGGTTGGCTTAAACAACTTTGTTAAGATTCTTGGAAACACAACTGGAACCATTAATGCTGGAATCTTCTTCGATGTTTTGATTTGGACCCTTGTTTGGGCCTTCTTCGCTACATTCTTGAACTTCTTCTTCGGCATGTTTATGGCAATGATTATTAACAGGCGCACCACTCGTCTTAAGAGCTTGTGGCGCATCTGCTTCTCGCTTACAATCGCAGTTCCACAGTTTGTGTCTTTGCTCGTTATGCACAGCATGCTGCAAAGAGATGGCGCTATCAACCGTCTTCTCATCTCTTCTGGCTGGATTCATTCTCCACTGCCATTCTTCCAGGATGCAACTTGGGCAAGGGTTACCGTTATTCTCATCAACCTTTGGGTTGGTATTCCTTACACAATCATGCAAATCACTGGTATTTTGCAAAATGTTCCAGCAGAACTTTATGAGGCTGCAGAACTTGATGGTGCAAGCTGGTGGCAGCGCTTTATGAACGTTACTATGCCATACATCTTCTTTGTTATGACTCCATACTTAATTACAACGTTCACTGGCAATGTTAACAACTTCAACGTTATTTACCTCTTGTCTGGCGGCGAGCCAACACCAATCGGCTCTTCGGCAGGTAAGACTGATTTGCTCATCACATGGCTGTACAAGCTTACGGTTGATAAAGATAACTACAGCATGGGCGCGGTAATCGGCATTATGACATTCATTGTGCTTGCGATTGTTGCTTTGATAACAKMSCGTGCGCCGCATAATCGGAGATATCATCACTCATATCTTCCTGATTATTATGTCTATTATTTGGCTCGCGCCAATCGTATGGGTGTTCTTGGAAAGCTTTAACCAAAACACCGCTCCATACCAGACAACATTCTTCCCAACCAAGTACACGTTTAACAACTACATTCAGCTGTTTACTGAGCGAGAAGTTCTTGACTTCCCACGCATGTTCTTGAACACCTTGATTGTGTCTATTTTCGTGTGCATTATCTCTCTGTTCTTCGTGCTTGTAGTAGCGTTCTGCATGTCTCGCTTGCGTTTCCGCGGTCGTAAGACATTTATGAACATTGCTTTGATTCTTGGCATGTTCCCAGGCATCATGGCAGTTATTGCTATCTACTTCATTTTGAAGGCTTTTGGCTTAACGAATGGCTCCGTTGTTCTTATTTCCCTGATTATCGTTTACTCTGCTGGTAGCGGCATGGGCTTCTACGTTATGAAGGGTTATATGGATACGATTCCAAAGTCTTTGGACGAGGCCGCCTACTTGGATGGCTGCACAACTTGGCAAGTATTCTATAAGATTATTCTTCCAATATGCAAGCCTATGATTGTGTTCCAGGCTATTGTTAGCTTCTTGGGTCCATGGCTTGACTTCGTTCTTGTTAAGACGATTGCTCGTACTCAAGATAATTACACTGTGGCTTTGGGCTTGTACCAAATGTTGCAGAGAGAATACATTAATCACTGGTTCGCACGATTCTCCGCTGGAGCTGTGTGCGTTTCCATTCCAATCGCAATCCTGTTCATTGTTATGCAACGATTCTACGAAGAGTCGATGTCTGGCTCTGTTAAGGGATAGCAAGCTCTGCATTAATTGTAGAGTTTGGTGAAATATGGGGGCCGAGCGTTAAAAGCGTTTCGGCCTTCGTATTTTATGCTAAATAATTTAATAAAATACAAAAGGATATATTCATGACGTTCCCACCTTCAACACAATGGCCAGTTTATTCGGGGCAGCTCGGATTCTCGCTTAACGAAAAATCGACCACTTTTACGCTTTGGGCGCCAACAGCATCGTGCGTAACACTGCGACTTTTTGAAACAGGAAACAACAGTGAACCTTTCAAAACACGCGATTTGAAGCCATTGCGCGACGGAGCATGGAGAACGTCAATATTGCAAAGGCTAGATGGCGTTTACTACGACTTTCTTGTTACTTTTGCAGACGGAAAAGTGAATCGCACAAGCGACCCGTGGGGCGTTGCTAGCGGAGTAAATGGCGAGCGCAGCCTTGTTATTGACGAAGACCGCGTGTCTCCTGCAGAATGGCACAAAGACAAATCACCAGAATTTGTGCGCCATGCAACTGTTGTGTGGGAGATGCACGTTGAAGACTTTAGCAGCAATGAAAATGGCGGATTTAAGCCAGAACACCGCGGTCAGTATCTTGCTTTTACAGATTCGCATACGACTTTAGATGCGGATATCAACTTCCCTACTGGAATCGACTATCTTAAAAAACTTGGCGTAACTCACGTTCAACTAATGCCAATCTACGATTTTGCGACTGTGGATGAGGTTGCGATATTCGTCCGCTCCAGCAACCCGTACGACGGAACGGCAAGAATCCGCGAATGCAAGGCAATGATTGGCGCTTTGCACAAGAATGGCATGCGCGTAGTGATGGATGTTGTTTATAATCACATGTTTGAAGCAGCATCGAACGCATTTGAAAGCGTTGCTCCTGGCTATTTTTGCAGGCGTAAAGAAGATGGCGGATTTGCAAACGGATCGGGCTGCGGCAACGAAATGGCTTCCGATCATCCAATGTTTAGGCGTTTTATGATTGAGTCTATTTTGCATTGGGCGCGCTGCTACCATGTGGATGGTTTTAGGTTTGACCTTATGGGCTTAGCGGATGCGCAAACTTTGAACATGATTCGTGCCGAACTAGATAAGCTCGATGGCGGCAAAGATATTCTTATGTATGGCGAGCCGTGGGGTGCGGCTGCTGCAGCTGTATCCGATGATTGCCCTATGGGAGATAAAGCTGGGCGCGGCTTCCTGGATTCTAGAATCGGATGGTTTAGCGACGAGTCTAGAGACACACTTAAGGGCAACGTTATGGATCATCGCGACCGCGGCTATGTAAACGGCAACGAGTTTTGGACGGCGGATCCTGTGCGCAATGCGTTTAACGCCTGGCGTGGTATGCCTTGTGCTGGCAAGAGTGTTGGCCAGATTGTGCAGTACGTTTCTGCTCACGACGATTTGACTTTGTGGGATAAGCTGTGTATTTCTATGCGCGATAATGCGTCTAGCTGCGATTTTGACGCAAGCGATCCAAACAGCGTTGCAGACATCTTCAGTGCTAATATTCTTAGCGCTGGCATAATTTTGTGCTCTGCTGGAATGCCATTTATGCTTGGCGGCGAAGAGTTTGGCCGTACTAAGCACGGTTGCGATAACTCCTATAATCGCGGAGTTGCTATGAACCAGCTTGATTGGTCTAGAGCTAAGCGATTCCAGCCGCTTGTAGACTGGTATAGCGCGCTTATAAAACTTCGCGCTAAGAATGCGGAGTTTTACGATGCTCAGCACACTCGCCTTACTGCATCCGATAATACTGTTCTTGCGGAGCAGATTGGAAGCGACTTGATTGTGTGCGCTAACCCTATGAATGGTGCAGCTGCAACGGTTGATTTGCCTGAGTCTTGCGCAAGCCGCAAAAAATGGCGCTGTGTGCTGGACTCCAGCGAGTACTTTGATAGATGGATTGGCAGCTCTTCTAGCAGCCGCGCATCAATGCTTTGCGATGATAATGGCGATCAGCGCGCTGTTCATATTCCACCACGTACTTTTGTTGTGTTAAGCAACAAGCGCGCTTGATTTGCTCGAGTTCTTGAGCGTGCGTAAATCGCATTTTATCCCGATTTTGTTCCCTTATTCTTGTGATTTGGAAACAAAGTCGGGATTATTTTTGGGATTATTTTTGGATTATAGTTGAATATTATATTTTCGAATACTGAGTCGAATGCTGAGTCGAATACTAATATTTCAAGGCAAAACCTTGTAATTTCCTTAATTGTTCCTTATAAATTGCCAAAGTGAGCGAATTATTCCTGCTGTTCTGCTAGAATCATTTTTAGACTTTATACCCCCCTTGCGTATATTCGCGATGGTGGAGAGGAGAAAGTTCAGTAACAAGACAGAGACGCAAAACGTAATAAACGGCTAGCGCTTTGATCTTACAACTTGATAATTAAACAAATATCCCCACCCCCCCAAACCTAAATGATTTGAAGAATGAGGTAAATATGAACGCTAAGATTGCAGCCGCCATCTCTTTGGGAGCAAGCTCTTTGGCTCTTATTGGAAGCATAAGCATTGCAAACGCAGCAAACGCTGCCACGACTACAACCTTGACGCAAGCGCAAACTATAAGCGCAACTCCAGTTTCTGCTAGTGTGCAAGCAGGCGAAGGCTTTGACCGCGTGAGCAAACCTGTTACTATTGATCCGCAAGTCGATGCTGGCGCTTCTGATGCTTCTGGAAAGACTCAAGCTCCTGGTGTTGCTGGTACTGCTGGTGCTGTTGCTGGCGCTGGCGAAACTGGTCAAGCAGGCACTAGCCAACCAAACTCCGATCCTAGCGCAAGCACACAAGTAGATAAAGACCTGCAAGAGATTACAACTGAAATAGGAAATCTTATAAAAAATCCTATTATCACAACAGAATTTAAGAACAAATTAGAAAAAGCAAAGCAAAACGCAAATGCGGCTGACGATGCATCCAGAAAAGCTTCAACAGAAGTTGATACTGCAGAAAATGAAACTAAAGAAAAGATTCAATCTGCTATAGACGCCGTAAAAGAAGCTGAAGCTAAAGTAAAAGAAGCTCAAAAAGAAATTGAAAGCGTAGGAACTAATTTTGATGAAGCAAAGAAAAAATTCAATGCACTAAAAAACAAAATAGAAACGATTAAAAATAGAATAAATAAGTCTTTAGAGTCTTTAGATGAAACTAAGAAAAATGATGCTAACGGTAAGCTAACTAACGCAGATAGAGTTATTGAGCAAGATAACAAATCAATTCTTAAATACAGCGCAGATATTGAAGAAGCAAAAACTAAGCTAGATAGTGCCTTAAAGAAGCTTGCAACTTCTCTTAAAACGGGCGAAAAGGCGCTACAGGCAAAGCAACAGAATGCTCCAGCTCCACAACAGCATGAGCAGAATCACGTTGCTCCACAGGCTCAGAATCCAGCTCCACAGTCTAAGCAGCTAGAAAACGATGTGAAGCCAGAAAACAAAGTGCAAAATAGCAGTAGCTCTTCTCGAGGAGACTTTGCAGGAAGCACCGCTAAGCAAAATGGTGGCAATTCGAGTGTTGTTCCAGGTGTAGGATCTATGGATGCATCTCCTTATGCGCCACAGTCTGCCCCTAAGCACAGTGCTACTCCAGCAAATCAAACGGAGCCTGCGAATACCGCTAAAGCTGCAGAAGAACTCGTAGAAAACGCTACCGATAAGTCGCAAGCAACCGCACAGACTCCTGCACGCACGCATCGTGCTGCAGCATCTGCTGCTCAGGCTGCTCCTGCTGCTCCTGCAGCAAGCTCCGCAAGCGCAACAAAGAGCGAAGAGTCCAAGAATACATCTACCGATTCCGCAAAAGATGAAAATCAGAAGGAATCCGAAGACTCCAAGAACGAAGATTCCAAGAGCGAAGACAATAGCAGCGATAAGAGCGCTCAGGCATCTGGCGCAAACAACGGTGAGCACGCCGCTGGCAACAACACAACGCTAATCGCAGCTGTTGCTGGCAGCATCACTGCTGGAATCGCAGCAATCGGCGCTGGTTGGCACTTTATGCGAATCCGTCGCAAGTAAGTAGCAACTAGCAGCAAACATGCGCGAATAATCGCAAATAACAAAACCGCAGTTGGCATTTAGCTTTCTGCGGTTTTTGCATACTCAAGTCACACAAATTACCCTAAAGTCGCATAAGTCACCCTAAAATCGCCAATATTGCAAACGATATCAATACTTAATATAATGGTTAGCTAGAGCGTGCCTCAATCCAGTGATGTGTTGAGAATCGCACCCTTTAGCATCGTTTGCAATCAATTCGATGCTCGTACATGTGCCACGATTAACAAAGGAGCATCATGAGCACAACAGACAATGGCACAACTAATGGCAAAACAAAGGCTGCCACGACTGTGCCCGTAGAAGAAAGCGCAGAAAGGCTTGCTCGCCCACTAGTTAAACTTGCAAAAGCATGCGGAGTTGCAACTTTCTACATAGACCAACTAGGCGACTATACGGAAATTACAGACGAAGCGCTTGTAGGCGTTCTAGACGCGCTGGGCTACCCTGCAACCACAAGCGAAAACATTGAAAACTCACTAAAACGCGTTCAAGAAAAGCGCGATAGCGAGCTGCTGCCGCCAACCGTGGTGTGCTTTATTGGCGCAAAAACGATTGTTCCTATTCACGCTGAAGAAGCCACAAGCAGCCCAGAAAAAATACACATAACACTTACACTAGAAGATGGTTCGCAATACGAAGAGCCTCTTAACAACTTTGAAACAAGCGAAGAAGACGGATTAACTCTTGAACTTCCGCAAGACTTGCCAATGGGCTACCACACTCTTCTTGCAAAAGTCGAAGATAAAAATGGCAAAACCATTGCTCATGCGCAGTCAACTTTGATTTGCGCGCCAGCAAAAATACCACTTCCGCAAAGCGTTCAAGAACGCCATCGTTGGGGCTACATGACTCAGCTTTATTCCGTTCGCTCAAAGGAATCTTGGGGCGTTGGCGATTATGGCGATTTGCGCAGGCTACTTAAAGACGCAGGAAACATTGGAAAAGCAGACTTTATGCTTATAAACCCGATTCATGCGTGCGCGCCAGTGGCACCTTTGGAGCCTTCGCCTTACTTGCCAGAATCGCGCAGGTTCTTAAATGTTACATACATTCGTCCGCAAGATATTCCAGAGTACGCGCAGCTTAGCGATAGTCAGCGCAAAGAGGTGGAGATTTTGCACGAGGGCGTGGAAGCGCTTAATAACAATCCAAATCCAATGGATATTAACGCCGCGTGGAACGCAAAACTCCCAGCCTTAAAGCTTATTTTTAAGCAGCCTAGAAGTGCCGAGCGCGAGCAGAATTTCGCAGACTTTAAGGCGCGCTCTGGGGAAGACTTAGACGCTTTTGCTACTTGGTGTGTAGCTTTTGAAGTTTGGGGTGCTCCTTGGGGAGATAATCTTTGGTTTGACACAACTGGCAAAGGCACTCCTCAAATAGACATGCTTAGACGAGATCATGCTGATTTGCTTGAGTTCCACCGCTGGCTGCAATGGATTGCAGATGAGCAAGTTGCTGCTGCTCACGCCGAAGCTAAGGCTGCAGGAATGGCGATTGGACTTATGCAAGACATGGCTGTTGGCGTGCACGGATACGGCGCAGACGTGTGGTGGAGTCCAGAGCGCTTTGCTAACGGCGTTAGCGTTGGCGCACCTCCAGACTTCTACAACCAGCAGGGTCAGGATTGGGGTCAGCCGCCATTTGATCCTAATTACTTAGACGAAACTGGCTACATTGCATACCGAGACATGGTTCACAACGTGTTCTTGCACGCTGGCGCAGTTCGCATTGACCACGTGCTTGGTCTTTTCCGATTGTGGTGGATTCCGCGCGGCCAAGGCGCAAAGAACGGTGCTTACGTTTACTACAATGTGGACGCAATGCTTGCAGTTCTTAGTATTGAGGCCACTCGCGCAGGCGGATTGGTGATTGGCGAAGACCTTGGCACTGTTCCAGCGTACGTTTCCAAGGTGCTTGCTTCGCACGGCATTCTTGGAACTGTTGTTGAATGGTTTACGCACAATGACGAAGCCGAAAAAGCGGCTAAAAAGGCTGGAAAGAAGGAAATCATATTTGCAAATCCTTCTACATACCGCGAATATGCTTTGGCATCTGTTACCACTCACGACATGCCTCCTACAGCAGGCTATCTTGCGTTTGAGCATGTTAAGATTCGCGAAGAGCTTCACTTGCTTACCGATTCTGTAGAAAGCTTCCAAAAGGCTGCTAGCGCGGAGCGAGACGCCATGATGAAGATGCTTTTTGATGGCGGATGGATTAGCAAGGATGCTGCCGAGCATGTAGAAGGCCATGTGCAAGAGATTGTAGAGGCTATGCACGCGATTATGCGCACTTCCCCATCTTTGCTTTTGCAAGTGGCACTTGTTGACGCAGTTGGCGAAAAGCGTTCGCAAAATCAGCCTGGAACCAGTACAGAGTATCCAAATTGGCGTATTCCTCTTGCAGATAAAGATGGAAACGTTGTTCACACAGGCGACGTTTTTAAGTCTCAACGAGTACTCAATATGGCCGCGATTATGCGAGGCGAAAAAAATTAACCAATAAGCGCAAATAACTGTAAAATTACCGCCAAAAAATGTAAAAAGAAAGGTTGAAAATACTTGCAAACACTTGAATTAAGAGTATAATAAATATTGATTGTTACTCATGTAGTAACTTCTTTCTCTCTCGCATAGCGCGTAGGTCGCCTGTAGACACGGCTTACGCGCTATGTTTTTGATGTCCTAAGTGAGGCGAGCATCTATGGCGATGTTCGCCTCACTGCGTATTAGCCGCAACGTACTTAGCAAACACGCGCTCCAAAAGCGGCGTGTGGAGCATAATCAAAGACCCCCACCCAAGCAAAAGCAACAGCGGTAATCCTTGCAAAAAATACCTTAGCGAAAGGTACAAAAGCGCAAAGAATACGCAATCAAGCAAAAACATTATAAGCGTTGTGCTAGCGTAGCTAACGCCAAAAATCAGCGAATTAATAAGAGTTCTGCCAATCGAGTTTTCAAAGCGCGCTTGCAATGCAAACACCCACTGCGCAACAAGAATCCACAAAATGCTAATCGCAAACTTTATTATTAAAAGCGGAGTAAGTTGCAAAAAAATCCAAGACCATATAATTACAACTAAAAGTGGCCCTAAAATAGCCCAAATAATAGTTGCCTTAACAAAATTATTCTTAAACGACTTAAAGTAGATTGCTGTTGTGTGCGCCTCGCCACGTTCAATACGTCTAGCTGTCTCATGCGCGGCCGTAACAGCCGCCCCAACCGTTACAAGCGGAATGCTGGTAATAATCATTAGAACAGTAAGCCAAACCGCGTCTGCAAACGATTCCATTCCTTGAGCGAACTTAGAATCAGGGCTTCCAAAAGAGATCATTACAACTACTCCCGCCTAATTAAGCAAACTTAAACAAATCTAAAATAACAATACACTATAAGATACGCTTAAACACAAATGATGGTGGCTGCAAACACTTGCAACCACCATCATGCATGCCGAGATTCGAAGGAGAAAAAACCTCAGCCCTTTACCGCACCTGCCATAACACCTTTAATTATGTACTTCTGGCAGATTAGGTAGAAGACTATTATTGGAACAATTGCCATAACCAGGCAGCCCATCATTGCACCCATTTCAACAGAGCCATAACCGCCCTTCAAATATTGAACTGCAATAGAAACCGTCTTGTACTTGTTCAAATCCAAAGTGAGGTATGGAAGAAGGAAGTCGTTCCAAATCCACATTGTTTGCAAGATAGAAACGGATATAATTGCAGGCCTCATAATCGGCACAATAATCTGGAAGAATATGCGCGGCACAGAAGCGCCATCAATCATTGCAGACTCTTCCAACTCTTGAGGAATGCCCTTTACAACGCCCGTAAAGATGAACACAGCCAAACCTGCACCAAATCCAAGGTAGATAATCCACAAGCCCCAAGGCGTGTTCAATCCAAGCTTTGTAGTGATGTTGGAAAGCGTGAACATAACCATTTGGAATGGCACAATCATGTTGAACAAGAACAACACGTAAAGCGACTTTGCAGCCCAATTGTTTACGCGCACAATCCACCAAGCACACATAGAAGTGCAAAGCAGAATCAGAACTACAGCACCAATCGTTACAACAATTGTCCACCAGAAGCTCATCAACAAATTAGTGCGATTAACGCCAAGAACGTAGTTGTCAAAACCAATAAACGACTTTGGAGTCAACGAAAATGGCTCGCTAGCAATATACACCTTTGACTTAAAGGAGTTTATAAACACTATCGCGATTGGGAAAATCCACAGCAAACTCACTACAGCAAAAAGCGTGGTCCAAAGCGCAGGATGCTTAGTCTTCTCGTTCATGCTGCCACCTCCTTAGAAGTTGCCAACTTGTTCTGAATCAAGGCAATAACGGCAACAATAATGAAGAATATAACTGCCTTAGCCTGGCCAACACCTTCGCCATTAATTCTTCCATAGAAAGTGTTGAAGATGTTTAATGCAAGCATCTCCGACTTTCTAGAAGGAGCGCCATTGGTCAACGCCAAGTTCTGATCGAATAGCTTGAATCCGTTTGTAACCGTTAAGAACGTGCAAACCGTAATAGACGGCATCATAAGCGGAATCGTAATCTTAAACAGCGTTTGCATTGGGGTTGCGCCATCAACGGCAGCAGCCTCAATAACGTCTCCTGGAAGCGCTTGCAAGCCAGCAATGTAAATAATCATCATGTAGCCGATTTGCTGCCAGCATATCAAAAGAACCATGCCCCAGAAGCCGTATGTTGCAGAATACGTAATAGCGCGGCCAAAGTAGCCCAAAATACCATTAAGCACTACCTGCCAAACGTAGCCCAAAACAATGCCGCCAATCAAATTCGGCATAAAGAATACCGTACGGAATAGGTTGGAGCCTTTGAACTTTTTTGTAAGCATGTAAGCGATTGCAAATGCAATAACATTAATAACAATTGTTGTTACAACCGTAAAAGCCGTTGTAAATATTAACGAATGAAGGAAGTGTGGGTCGCGCAACGCCTTGCGATAATTGCGTATTCCAACAAACTTTCCGTCAGTAACAGTGTGGAACTTAGTAAAGCTAAGATACACGCCCATTACAAATGGCACTAAGAAACCAATTACAAATGCAGCAAACGTTGGTAGAGCGAACAACGCCCACCATTTGCGTATTGCCTTTCCACTCATATTAATCATGATTCGTCACTTTCTCCTCCTTGAGTACGCGCCTGTGCAATTCGCTGCGCTCGAACCAATACTTTTATCTTACTACATGCAACCACAATGTCAAACGTTGTCATTTTTTTGCATGTCGCCACTAAAGAAGACAAAAATCAAATGTGAAAAAAATCCCGATTTTTGGCGATTTTACGGCAAAATCTGCTATTATTGTTCGTATTGCAAACGTTTGTGTAATGAGCGCAAATAAGCATATGAAAATTCACATATGCCACGTTGCTCATATACTAGCGTTGCGCATATTTTAACAATATTAATGAAGATATTGAGTAAACATTTGCTGCGCGAATAAAGGAGTTCAAATGCCAGCTAATATTCAAGACGTGGCCGATCAGGCGCATGTATCTGTATCTACTGTTTCTAGATCGTTTACACGCCCAGACTTGGTTTCCGCAGCAACGCGCAACAAAGTATTAGCTATTGCCGAAAAACTAAACTTTTCAATATCTAGGTCTGCAGCAGCACTAAAATCTGGCAGAACACTAAGAGTTGCACTTCTTCTTAGCGACAGCATTCGACTATGGTTTAGCGCGTCGATTATACAAGGCCTAAATCAAGTTCTTCACCCCGCAGGCTACGACCTTTCAATCTTCCAAATATCCAGCAGCCAAGAGCGCACAGAGTTCTTTAGCATGCTGCCTACTCGCCGAAACGCGGACGCTGTAATCGTTTGCTCCTTCGACGTAAACAAGTCGGAAGTTGCTTCCCTAAAGGCCACTGGCGTGCCAGTCTTAGGTATAAACTGCTTGAATCCTATGGATTGCGATTTTGACGCAACAATTAACATAGACGACGATCGAGGCGCGCGACTTATGGCACGTCATCTTATTGGACTAGGGCACAAAAACATTGCCTACATTCGCACAAACCGCGATATTTCACTGCATTTTAGCGTTTTACAGCGCTACCACTCTTTTATTGACGAATGCAAAATCAACGGCATTACGCCTACAGAAATCGTTGCCCCAGAAGGATTAGACAGAATAAGCTCAATCGTCTCTTCGCTTTTAAGTAACGTAAATGTTCCTACGGCGATTGCCTGCCAAGAAGACGGCATAGCAATTCCGCTTATGTTCCAGCTTTCTAGAAGCGGATACAGCACACCGGGAGACGTTTCAATTATTGGTTTTGACGATAGTTTTTACGCTAGAGAAACAGGGCTTACGACTATTCGCCAAGACCCTGCAGAAATGGCAGCAGACGCAGCAAAAATAACTTTGTCTCTGATTAATGGCGATTATTTAAGCGAAGAATGCAAATATATTACCATTCCAGCACAGCTTATAGTTAGATCAAGCACAAGTCAGCTTGAAAACAATTAAGACCATTCTTAGACTAAGGTCATTCTTATTTTAAACTAAGGTTATTCTTACAACAAAGCGATATATCAAGCATATCCCACTCAAACATACCCTACTAAGATAATTCTCAAAACAAAAAGAGCCTCAAACCGTTAGGCTTGAAGCTCTTTTACTTGTCACTAATGCACTGTGCTAATGCAATTACAAAAATGACATATATTAAATTATGAATTTAATAATCCAGTTTTAACCCAATTCTTAGGATCAATCGGATTAATCCTGATCTTCGTGAGTCTGAGCAACTTCCTTAGCCCAATTGTCAACGAAGGCGCTCTTAACCTTATCCCACTTGCCAGTGCCTTGAGCGTACTCAAGCAAAGCGGAGCCAAGATCGTTCTTCCAGTTGTCAGATGGCATCATAGTGAAGTTCCAGCTTACAGGAGTCTTACCAGACTTAGCATCTTCAACAGCAGCAGCAGTCAAAGGATTCTCAGACTTAATATCTGCAAAGCTCTTGAACGGAGTGGTGAAGCCCATCTTCTTAGACATAGCTTCCTTGCCGTAATCAGAGGTAAGAACCCACTTCAAGAAGTCCTTGGTTGCCTTCTTGTTGGCATCCGAAGTCTTCTCGTTAATGCACCAGTAGTTCTCGGAACCAGTAGCCAAGCCTTGCTTTTCTTCGCCCTTAGCACCAATGTAGATTGGGAGCATGCCAAGGTCTTCGGCCTTCATGCCAGCCTTCTGCAAGTCGGTCCAAGCCCAAGTACCATTCTGATAGAACACAGCCTTACCAAGCGAGAACTCGGAGTTTGCATCCTCGCCAGTCTTAGAGCTGAGCTGAGTTGCAGGAGTGGTGGAATCAGTAATGTAAAGATCGAAAATCTTCTTGTATCCATCAAGGAACGTGCCCTTAATCTTTGCTGGCTGCTTGGTAACCTTGTCTGCCTTGAACTCGTAGTACAGAGGAATGTTTGCAAGGTGAGTCTTAAAGCGCCAATCAGAGCTGGAATCGAAGCCAGCAGAAGTGAATGCGCCATCAACACCAAGTTCACCCTTACGAGCCTGAATGTCGTCTGCAACAGCCTTAAGCTTATCGAAGGAGTTAATCTCTTCAGCAGACTTTACCTTAGCATCCTTAAGCTCCGTGTACTTCTTTAACAAAGCCTTGTTGTAAATCAAGCCGTAAGTTTCCATTGCGTATGGAACRCCAACAACCTTATCTCCATCCTTAAGAGCAAGATCCTTGTTCTGAAGCTGCTTGTAAAGCTCCGTATCCTTAAGATCTGCAGTGTAATCCTTCCAAGAC
>QWCD01027916.1_pt1 | contig 19532 bp, 13 predicted proteins | sample 1972461 | NCBI WGS metagenome assembly QWCD01 (sample SAMN09866717, study PRJNA288562) | Human vaginal metagenome isolate term4_vaginal, whole genome shotgun... | isolation source: vagina | host: Homo sapiens | place: USA: California | reverse complement strand
AGCTGGGGTGTAGATATTTCTACCGCTAGAAATGTTCTTACTACAAATCCAGAAGTCTTATTCTATCCATCCATTGCGCTCGCCATTACCGTGCTCGCCTTTATTATGATGGGCGACGCCGTAAAAGATGCGTTGGATCCAAAGAGCCGTAAGGCGTAAGTTAGCGTGGAGGAATAGTGATTATGAACACAGCAACACGTAAAAATGTAGATACTATTGCAATGCAACGCGAGCAGGGTCCTTTGCTGGAAGTTAAAAATCTTCAAGTTGACTTTACAACGGATTCTAAAAAGGCCGTACACGCTGTTCGCGATGCAAGCTTTAACGTTTACCCAGGTCAGTGGGTTGCAATCGTAGGCGAATCTGGTTCTGGAAAGTCTACTTCTGCAATGGCGGTTCTTGGTTTACTCCCTGGAACAGGTCACGTTACTGGTGGTTCTATTAAGCTTAAAGGTCAAGAAATAAGCAATCTAAAGCCTAAAGATTATGCGGCTTTGCGCGGAACGGCAATGGGATTGGTTCCGCAAGACCCTATGAGTAATTTGAACCCTGTTTGGCGAATTGGAACTCAAGTTAAAGAAGCTCTTCTTGCAAATGGAGTTGACGTTAGCCATGAGAAGCGCTCCGCTTTGGCAGAAGCTTTAGCAGGAGATGCTGTAGAAGTTAAAAGCAACGAAGACGAAATCTTCCTTGGTTCTAAAGAACTGAACGCATTATTGGACGAAGCAAAGCAAGCTTTGGCGCAGGCTGGTCTTAGCGAGCAAACGAATACCGAAAAGTTTAATGAAGCTATGGAATACTACAAAAAAGAGTGGGTTCCAGGTTCCGAAACTCGTTGGCGCGTTGCAGATGATTTAATCAAGTATGGTGTGAACGACGACAAGGCTTGGGAAATAGCCAAAAAGTATGTTGTTGGTGCAAGCGTTGAAGACCGCATTGCTGGTTTGCTTGATGAAGCTGGTTTGCCAGATGCTGCAACTCGCGCACGTCAGTTCCCACACGAGTTTTCTGGTGGTATGCGTCAGCGCGCGTTAATCGCGATTGGCTTGGCTTGCCGTCCAGATTTGCTTATTGCAGATGAGCCAACTTCCGCACTAGATGTAACTGTGCAAAAGCGTATTCTTGACCATTTGCATACGCTTACAGATTCGCTAGGTACTTCCGTTCTGTTTATTACTCACGATTTAGGTTTGGCTGCAGCTCGTGCTCAGCACGTTGTTGTTATGTATAAGGGTCGCGTTGTTGAGTCTGGTCCATCTTTGGACGTTTTGCAGCATCCGCAGCATCCGTACACTAAGCGACTTGTTGCTGCCGCTCCAAGCCTTGCTTCTCAGCGAATCATCTCCGTTAAGGAGCATGGCGGCAACGCGGATAATTTGCTTGAGCATCACGTAGTGGGCGAGCAAACTCTTGAAAAGAGCGAGCATATTATTACAGTCGACCACTTAACTCGCGAGTTTAAGCTTCCGCGCAAGAAGGAACTTTTCAAAGCTGTTGACGATGTTTCGTTCTCTATTAAGCGCGGAACAACGTTGGCAATTGTGGGCGAATCTGGTTCTGGTAAGTCTACTGTTGCAAACATGGTTTTGAGATTACTAAAGCCAACAAGCGGAACCGTTACCTACGAAGGCAAGAATATTGCTGACTTAAAGGGCGCGGATTTGCTTGATTTCCGCCGTCATGTGCAGCCAGTATTCCAAAATCCTTACGGTTCGCTAGACCCAATGTATTCGATTTATCGTTCCATTGAAGAGCCTTTGCGAATTCATAAGATTGGAAGCAAAAAGAGCAGACAGAATCGCGTACGCGAGCTTTTAGATATGGTTCGCATGCCTGCTTCTGTTATGACTCGATTCCCGAACGAGCTTTCTGGCGGTCAGCGTCAGCGCATTGCGATTGCGCGTGCAATGGCGTTGGATCCAGATGTAATCGTTTGCGATGAAGCTGTTTCTGCATTAGACGTGCTTGTACAAGATCAGGTTTTGCACTTGCTTAACGATTTGCAAGCGGAGCGCGGATTAAGCTACTTGTTCATCACTCACGATTTGGCTGTTGTTCGTCAAATCGCAGATGAGGTTGTTGTTATGCAACACGGCAAGCTTGTTGAGCATGCTACAACCGACGAAGTGTTTGATCATCCTCAAAAGGAATATACTCGCGATCTTCTCGACGCAATTCCTGGTGGAAACTTGGAGCTTGGATTGGATTAGTCGCAAGACTCGTATTAGTGCAAGCTATTAGATGTAGATAAAAGTGCAGGAGTTAGAACTTCTGCACTTTTGTTTTATATGTACTTGCGAAACTTTGGAATATTCGCGTGTTTATATTCGCGTGTTTATATTATTAAATCATGGCTGATTTTTCTCATATTCTTGCAACACGTCCAGATTTTGACGAGTCGGATCGCGAATGGTTGCATCACCTTGTAGCAGATTGGCAAGTAATAGCAGATTTAAGTTTTGCAGACTTGCTTTTGGTTATTCAAAATGGCAATGGTGATTACGTTGTAGCAGAACAATGCCGTCCGTCTACAGCAATCACGCTTAGAACCGAAGATTTACTCGGCGTAAAGCTAGATGAATCAATGCATAATGAGCTAGAAGCAGCAATGAGTAAAGAAACAAGTTTCCACTCTTCGGTTTTAAGAACTGTTGGAAGAGCTACTGTTTGCAATGTTTACGCTCCAGTTCGTCACAATGGCAAAACGCTTGGTCTTGTTCTTAGAGAAACAAATCTTGCAACAAGAGAATCAAATGGTAGATACGAGACGGAAAGCATTAATGCTGGCAAAACGTTGTTCGACATGATTGCGCGCGAGCAGTTTCCATACCACGATTCAATGCTAAATCAGCGCCACAATGCTCGAGTTGCAGATGGTTTTATTATTTTAGAAGAAAGCGGTGTTGTTCGCTATGCTTCTCCAAACGCAATCAGCTGCTTCCGCAGACTTGGCGGATTAAACACTATGCAAGGCGAGTTTTTATGCGAGTTTGGAGCGCGTCTTCTTCACACAAACGATGTTGTTCCCGAAAGCTTGCCTTTGGTATTAAGCGGTAAAGCAGACGTTGATTGCGAGTTAGAAGTAAATAATTCCGTTGTTTCTATGCGCTCGCTGCCGCTTTATGGTCCTAACGATAGAACGGGTGCAGTTGTTCTTTGTAGAGATGTTACGGAGGTTCTTAGAAGAGAAAAGGAGCTTCAGACTAAGAACGCTACTATTTCCGAGATTCATCATCGCGTTAAGAATAATCTTCAAGCTGTTTCTGCTTTGCTTCGTCTTCAAGCTAGAAAAACTAAGTCGTACGAAGTTAGAAAAGAGCTAGAAGAAGCTCAAAGGCGAGTTCAAACTATTGCTCTTGTTCACGAAGGTTTAAGCCAGACAGCCGATGAGGTTGTTGACTTCGACAAAGTGATTTCTAGCTTGCTTAAAATGACGATTGAACTTGCTTCGCAAAATCAAAATATTACAGTTGATTTTTGTGGTAAATTCGGCAAGCTTGCAGCTCAAGACGCAACGCCTCTTTCTCTTGTTTTAACCGAGCTTGTTACAAATGCTGTTGAGCACGGTTTTGAAGGCATGAGTGAAGGTCATATTAAGATTTCTGTTGGTCGTGGAGGAGACAATCTTAGTATTGTTGTAGAAGACAATGGCGGCGGAATCGAAAGCGAATCCTTGCATGGAATGGCAAAGTCTTCTGGATCTGGATTAGGCACTCAGCTAATCAACACTTTTGTTACTAACGATTTTGGTGGCACTGTTAAGTGGGAATCGCGAAGAGAAGGCGGAACTCGCGTTTTGCTGGATATTAAGCTGCGCGTTCCTGGAGTAGAGTAGTCTATCTAACTAAAATTCAGCGTTTTGATTTCTGCGCGCTCGCATTGCTCTACGCTTTAGCGAGCGCCTTTCATCTTCGCTAAGACCGCCCCAAACTCCGTAATCTTGGCTTGTTTCTAGAGCGCATCTTAAGCAATTGTCGGCAACATTACAAGTTCTGCACACTGCTTTGGCTTCTTCAACTTGCTGATTGGATGAGCTGTTATTTCCTACTGGGAAGAAAAGTTCAGGATCCTTATCTCGGCAAGCTGCTTTTGCACGCCAGTCGAATGCGCTACTCATAAGTAAATAACCTCTTTTTAATACGCGTATATTTTTACTAAATTTGCTAGATTTTGTATAAAACTATCCGCACTCCAGGAAAGCATGAATATAACTTTTTTTCAAGACTTTTACAAAATTTTTTTAATCTTTTTGAGTGATTTAAGTCATATTTTTATGTAAAACTCAATATTTGCAGCAAATTAGCTTTTCCAGGAATCACCATTATGCATCTTCCTGGTGTTTGATAATCTTCCGCGCTTAGTGTTTTTAGTAAGTCGGTAGGTATTCCAAGCATTGAGTCTGTTGCAGCATCGCCTGTTGGGAAGATTATTCTTACTGGCGCTTGCTCTGGTATGCGTATGTGTCTTGCGTTTTGAGCGCAAAATATTACTGTTGTTTTAGTGTCTTTTAGTTTGCATTGCAATTCTTTAGACTTTTCGTCGCTGTTAAAAGGCTCCAAAAGTGAGTCTGCGTTGTCTTGAATGTGAATGTTTTTTGAATCAAGATTTTGCACACTAATAGCATTTTTAATAACATTTATAAGATTAGACTTTCCTCGTTTGCTTCCGCCAATAATCGCTATGTTTCCAAGATTTATTGGCAAAATTGCTTCGCTTAGGTTAATTCCGTCGTCTTTTAAGCCGATTAAAAGTCCAAACTCGCTATCTTTTGTGTTTTTGCAGTATTTATTAAGTGTTGAATTATTTAAGTATCTTGGTAGGGGAGCGCTAAACAATTGTTTAGGAGTTTTGTAGCAATAGAATTTTCCAGCCAATTCGATTGCTTTTATAAGCAAATTTTTATTTTGACTTTGTGAGCATTGTAACGCCACTATTCCGTCTCCTGTATTGCAATATGCTGCTCCAGGATTATTCGGGTTTATGCTTGCAGCGGCAGGAGACCCAACTAGTTCGTGTGATTGCATTGCGTCTCTAACTCTTAAACAAATGTTTATAGACATATTTGCCTTCATATCTGCATTTACTTGTCCCATTGGATTTTGTGTACACGCTATAAGATGCATTCCTAGGGATCTTCCAACAGAAGCTATGCGTATTAGGCGATTCATGTAATCGGGTAGTTGATTTTTAAGAGCATGGAATTCGTCTATAACAATCACCATTGAAGGCTCGCTTGGTTTTACTTGACTAATATCGTGGCAGCCTTGATTTGCCACCAATCTTTCTCGCCTGTCTAATTCCATTTCTAATCCGCGCAATGCTCTTGCAGCATGCTTAAGATTTAAGTCTCCAACGTTTCCAACGCTGTGTGGAAGTGTGGAAAGTGAATCGAATGTAGCTCCTCCCTTAAAGTCCATAAACACAAATTGCAATAATTTAGGTGAATATCTAAAAGCTAGAGCCAAACACAAAGATGTTAGTAAAACGGATTTTCCAGACCCAGTTGTTCCTGCTACAAGCGCGTGCGGGCCATTTTTAACAAGATCTATACAAAAGTAACCGCTGCTGTTTATTCCGATTGGAGCTTCTAAAGAGTTTTTAGAAGACACTAGCCAAGAGTATACAACATTTTTCCATGGAGGAACACGATTTTGCATATTTTTAGAGTAATTTGTAGAAACGATTTGATTTGCGTTATTAATCAGCATTGCTTCCAGGTTGATTGGAACAAGAGTTTCTGGAACACCTTTAATATGAGAGTCGACTGTTGTTTTGCTAAAGTGAACGCTTTGATTCGTATTATTCTTTACTAAACTTTTGTTGTTTTTGTTTGAATTGTATTGAACAATTTGTGGTATTAAGCAAGCAATATACATCATTATGCTGGGAACAATCATTGCAAGCATCATCCAACTTTTTTGCAAAAACGCCATTATAGCAAGAGCAATATTGGCTAAAATAGGCACAATATTTGCCATTATTTGCATCCAAAACATTGGTTTTGAAGCCATGCTTTTAGTATTGTTTGCATTGTTTTCGTATTTCATAACGCAATAGTGTATTGCTATTAAGAAATATGCAAGTAAAAACCACAAATGTGGTTAAAGGCTAAATTGGCTAAATATGATTAGCTAAAATTATGTTTATTGCTCTGCAAGCGTTCCAACGTTTCCAGGCGCATGCGTTCCAGCAGATAGTTGATCGAATAATTCAATGTTTTTAGCATCGTCTAACAAAACGGCTGATCCAACTGAATACACCCAATAATCTGGATTAGTCCAATAGACTGTTCCTGTTACGCCGTCTTTTCCTGTTGCTTCCTTAAAAGCAAGACCCATGTTCAGCAGTGTTCCAGGATTCGAGTTTTCGTCTAATATTGCAGAATCAAGCGATGCTTTTGCAAAACCTTTTACTTTCGAGAAGTTTGTAAGCGTGCTGCTAGATAAAGCTTTTTTCATTATTGCGCTAATTACCATTCGCTGTCTTGCAGCTCTTCCAAAATCAGATTGAGGATCCGCATATCTCATTCTAGAAAATGCTAATGCAACGTTTCCGTCTGCGCTGTGGCATCCTGCAGTCCAATTAAGTCCACTGTAGGCATCGCTAACTGTGCGATCGTAGCATAAGTCTATTGTTCCAAGCGAGTTTACAACGTTTGTAAGTCCTGCGAATTTTATTTCTGCAACGTGGTCTATTTTGTGGCCAGTAATTTTTTCAACGGTTTTTGTTAGTGCTCTATTTCCAAGATCTTGTGCAACTGTGTTAATCTTCATTTGCTGGCCGTTTACAGAAACTAGCGAGTCTCTTGGAATGGATATTAAGGAGCTGTGCCCACTTACTGGTTTTGTTAAAACAAGAATCGTATCTGTTCTAAATCCAGTTATTTCTTTTGCTTCTTCGCCTTCTCGTTGATCCGATCCTAAAATTAGCCAAGTTGTTTCTTGAGTATCTGGAGTATCCGTTAGCCAATTATCTCGCTTAATTTGAGAGTCAACCCAGTTCCAAGATAAAACGCCTAGTGCTCCTACAAGAATCAATATTGTTACTAAAAGCAGGGATAAGTACTTTAGTAAGCGATGTTTTTTTCTAAAAGCAAGAGCTCCAACAGAAGAATTACTTGCTATTGGTCTAACTTCGTTTTGACTAAAGTTTTGGATTCTTTTTGGAGTAAAACTAGATGCACTTGCATTGTTTTGGTTTAAACGCTGACTTTGTTCGGGGTAGTACTGCTCGCTATATGCTTGTGTGCCAGTGTTTTGCGTGCGATAATTTTGCGAATTTTGGCTTACTTTTCTAGGCTTTGGCTCAAACGACGGTGCACGCTGAACAGTCTCTTGCTTGTTTAATTCGCTGTTTTTATGCGCGTTATTGTGTGCATTTTTAGGCGGAAAGCTCGGTATTGAATTCGCGTTTTTATTATGTTTATTCGATGGAGCAAAGCTAGGTGGATTATTTTGATTCCCCAAAGCGTCTTCTGGACGTTGCTGGCTCATTTATCCTCCCTAAGCCACGCGTTTGCAATATTGATGGCGTCTATATGTATGCATAATTATTAGTGAAAACTAACAATGGCATTATAAAACAACGTAGTTATAAACGATTTAACAACGTGCTTTTTCTAGTGTATTATTTTCCTTTTGGAACAGCGCATATTGTATTGTTTAGGTATTTATCTGCAATTCCCATGTAGTGACCAGTTTGTGGGTTTCTTATTGTTCCGTCTTCTGGGTTAACGATTCCGCCGCTATTTGGATCAATAAGTCTGCCTAAGCTGTCTTTTGCTAATCCAGTTTTTGGATCCACGCGCCCAATTTTAACTGCATTTGGATCTGCATAGGAATTAGAGGAATTAAGGCTATTCTCGCCAGAATTTGTAGACTCCGCAGAGTCGTTAGAATCTGCACTAGAAGAATCGGAGTTTTCTTTAGAATCAGACTTTTTGCCATTTTTTGAGTTCTTTTTTGAAGACTTTTTACTTTTACTTGGTTTTTCGCCTAAATCTTTAGTTAACGGCTTATCTTCTTGCATTAAATCCCAAACGTCTTGCGCACTTTCGTCTAAAATAACACGATTTTCATCGTATGGGTCGGTTGCAATCGGTATTGTTTGTGCGTAAATGTGCGAAGGCTTTAGATTACGAAGACTTGCAGCTAAACCAACCAGTGTTGTAGGGTTTGCAAGACCTTGGCTCATATTAAGTGACTTTAGAGCTGATTTTGCAAGTTGATAAAGTTGGCCCGACTGTGTTAGAAGATTCTTAGATAGCGCTTGATGAATAAGTTGCTTAAGAAGATATTGCTGGCGCGTTGTTCGCATAATATCGCTTCCGTCGCTTGCGCTGTCGTGCCTCATTCTTGCGTATTGTGTTGCTTGCACGCCATCAAGGTGTTGGAGTCCGCGCTTTAGGTTAACGCCCGTGTAGTAATCCCTAGTGTTTACAGGAATGCACAAGGTTACTCCGCCAATCGCATTAATCATATCGCTTAAACCGCTAAAGTCTGCAACAATAAAATCTGTTATGTTTAAGCCAGTAATCTCGTTTACTGTTGCAAGCGTACATGATGCTGCGCTTGCTAAGTCGCCTCCCTTAGCGTATCCAAGTGCGAAAATCGAGTTAAACATAACTTTACGTCTAGCTGGAATTCTGCCTTTAGACGTATTGCACGATGCGGCTTTAACCATTGAATCTCTTGGAATTGAAACAATGTTTATATAAGACCTATCTGCGCTGATTTGAACAATCATTGCCGTGTCTGATTGATGATTTTCGTCTTCTCCGCCGCCCTGAAAAGCGCGATTCTTACCTTCTCGAGTATCTTGACCAAGAACAAGAATATTAATAGTTTTACCAGCATTAGGGTCTATTGACTGAATCTGTTTGGTGCTTGTTGAGATGGTTTTTATAACGCGCGAACTAATGGTAGAAGAAAAGTCAAGCCATACGGATGCGATTATTGTAGTTAAAAAGGCTAGAACGGCAATAATTGCCATGCAAATGATTTTACGAGTATTATTAAGCATTTGACTATTGAGAGTATGGTGTGGTGCAGATGAGTCCCAATAGTTAGTTTGGTACCGACGGTCTTGATTATACCGAGAGGCTGCCATGCTTCCTTCTTTCGTAAATGCACATATAAATCATTATTATAGTGTATTCTATTGAGATTTTAACATGCATAATACATACCCCTTGCGTAAACTGTTATGTATGGATTCAATAACCGCTGAAACTTGCACTTTTGAAAACGATGTTTTACAAGTCTTTTCTGCTATGAATAGAATAAAGCCTCGCGAGGTTGATTCTTCTATTGTTTCAATAATGAGCGTTGAGCAAGATACGCGGTTTTACGAAGAAACTTTGCAAGCGGTTATAAATCAAAGTGTTCTTCCTGGAACTATTGTTGTAGCTGATTGTGCTAATAGAACACAAAAAGAGTTAGTAAAGTCTTTTAACGTTCAAATAGAGCCAACTCAATTATCGGGATTAGTTTCTAGTGCAGATTTTTCCAACAGTAATCAGTTGTACAGTAACGAGTATGCCAATGGGTACGCTAACGGTTATAACACTGATTCCTACAAACAATATAAGCAAGTAAAAGTTGTTATTCTTCCAATTAAGTCTGCAAAGTCATTCGGCGATGCTGTAGAAAAGTCTTTAAGAAAACTTTTGCCATTGCAAGGCGTTAAGTCGCTGTGGCTTTTGCACGACGATTCAAAACCTTGCGATTCAAAGTGCTTGGAAGCTTTAAGAGAGACTTGGCGAAACACTCCAACAGCTTGCGTTCTTGGTGCAAAACAAGTTGATTGGCAAGGAAAAATTCTTCACAACGTTGGCATGTATGCGTGGAAGCATAAAGTGCATTCACTTAGCGTAGAAGGCGAGCCAGATCAAGAGCAATACGATTTTAGGGGAGACGTCTATTCTGTTTCTCTTGCAGGCGCTTTAGTTTCGCTTAGCACTTGGCAAACAATGCGAGGAACTCAGCCTTGGCTTACCACTTTTGAAGAGTCTAACGATTTTTGTAGGCGAGTCGTTTTAAGCGGTGGGCGAGTTGTTGTTGTACCACAAGCCAGAATTGCGCATAGAAGAGCGCGTTTTGACGGTCTTCGCACTAGGAGTGGCGAAGAGCGCGATGCAGAAAAAACCAATGTTTGCTACGGCTTAGCTTATTCGATTATGGCAAAGCAAAGATACATGTATACAGATGTTAGCGTTATTATGTGGCCTCTTATTTGGCTTTGCTCTGTTCCAATGTCAATAATCCGAGCACTGCAATCTTTGTTTGCTAAGCAGCCGTATGTTGCGTTTATGCGGCTTATGCTTCCTTGGATTGCGTTAGCGCAATTGCCTCGCGCTATTTTTGCAAGAAGACGAGTGTCTAGAGTTTCAAAAGTTTCCTTAAAACGACTCACTTCTCTTATAGCAAGTCGTAGTCAAATTACGCGTTGGAAAGACAAAACTATTGCTTTTAAGACTCAAAAAAAGGGTGTTATTTTAAGTCCGCTTGCAAGAAAACACTTGCATAGAAGAGTTTTGTTTAGGTGGAGCGCCGCAATTTGTGCATCTCTACTTGTTTTTGCAACCGTAATACTTCTTTACGGAGCGCCAATTAATAAGATTCTTTCTGGATCTTCGCTTTATTCAAGCCAGCTTCTTTCTACTGGAACAAGTTTTAGTGATTTGTTTAAGTCTGCGATTGGAGCATATATTCCAGACGACGGTTTTGCGTCTCCTCTTCCTCCATCTCCGCTTCTTATGATTTGGATGCTAGCTTCCATTGTGTTTGGTGGAAATACGTTAGCTGCAATAAACGCTATATTTTTCCTTGCTGCCCCCGCTATGCTACTAAGTTTTTGGGCGCTCGCAGGCGTCTTTACTAGATCAGACATTGTGCGAGTGTGCTCTGGTCTTTGTTGGACAATGATTGCGATGGCTTTTGGCGTTTTTGCTAGAGGCGATTTGCCAATGATTCTAACAATGGTATTTTTGCCAGCTGCATTTGCGTTCGCTTTCCACGCTGTAGGAATGTACGTTACAGAAGACCCTGTTGTTCCAGTTGCGTCAATCCAAAGCGCAGCTTGCGCATCTTTGTGCTTTATGGTTCCGCTTGCTGCAAGTCCTCAGCTTTTGCTGCCAATGTTTGTTATTTTTGTTGCATCGATTATTATGGTGCGCTCGCATCGTTTTATGCTTGCGCTAATGCCTGTTCCATCTGTTTTGGTTCTTTTGCCAACATTGGGTAGCGTTGTGCGCTATTTTGGAACTGGAATGTGGCGTCAAATTTTTGCTAGTATGGCTTTGCCTTCTCAAAAAATAAATGGTGCTCCTAGAGCTAGTAGTTATATAGATGTTTTGCTTCGAGCGTTTAACATTGATTTGAATCATTTTTCTTCGGGTTCAATGTTAATTTTGCAACTTCGCGGAATAATCATGATTGTGTTCGCAGCCTTAGCTGTACTAATGGCTTTGTGCGCGCTTGCTCTTCCGTTTGCTTTAAGAGCTTCAAGAATGATGTGGGTTGTAATAGTTAGCGGAATGGTGCTTTCTTTAGTCGCTTGCCGCGTTGTTGTTGCATCCGATTTTGACGGTCCTATTAGTGCAAGTGTTCTTCCAGGCGTAAGCTTGAGCGCTCTTGGTGTTCTTGCATGCATGTGTATGGTTGCAGGAAAAGCAGTTCGTAGGTTTGAACCTTTGCGAAAATCTAATTCTGCTAATCAAGACAATAATCCAGACGATTACACTACTCGCGTTTCTAAGCGTGCAGCTATGAATCGTTCTGCTAAAGCAATGATGAAAAAGCTTATTCATCTTGCAAGAGGAATTTTAGCTTTTGGAATTTTTGCAGTTGCTGCTTTGCTTGGATTATTTGCGATTATTAGCGGACCTGTAACATCCGTTTACGCAAGCGATAGTGGTCTGCCGATGGTTGTTTCGGACTACTTAAATAAGAATAGTGTAAATCGCGTTCTTGCGATTAAAGCTGTGAATAGTCGTGAGTTGAATATTTCGCTTATGCGTACCGCTCGTGGCGATTTAGTTGACTTATCTCCATCTTTGCAAGTTAGAGATGTTTTATATGGGCATTCTCCTAGTACGAATACGCTTTATTACGCGGCTTCTAAGCTTCTTTCCCACGCAAGCGATGAGTCGATTGTAACCTTAAAGCAGCTTGGTATTGGCGGAATTTACATTGTTAATGATTCTAAAGCCAAAAACGATTTAGCGGCTAATAATTCAATGATTAGCTTAGAAGGAGACGCAAATAAAGACGCAACAGAAAAGTTGATTGCAAACGTAAACGCTTCGGAAGGAACTCAGCTTGTTGTTTCATCTAGTCATGGAACGTATTGCAGATTCGACGATGTAGCAGACATGTCTTCTTCTAAAACTTCGATTTATAGCCATTCGCGCCCACTTTCTTGGAGAATTCCATGGATTGTTGTTTTTGCTTTAGTGCTGCTATTGTATTGCCTTGTTGCTTTGCCTCGTTTTAACAGCAATAACGTAATAGAGCGTGAATAATTAGAGCGTGAATAATTAGGATGATTAGTTAGAAGCTATGATTGATTAGACGGATAAATGGCAGGTAGATTAATGAAGTCAGATACGAATTCTAAAAATAGTCATCGTCATGCACAAGATGCTGCTTCGATTAGCGCTTCTGTTCGTTTTAGAAGATTCAAACTGTGGTCTTTGTCTATTTTAAGCGCTGCAATACTTGTTTCTTGTGCTGTTGTTGCCTCTTTCGTATGCCCGCTAAAGCAGCTAGCAGATGACCCTATTTCTCCTGTTGGAAGCGTAGAAAAGCGCGTTAGCTCTACAAATTTGCAAACAGTTTGCCCTAGCAGAATAGCTTTACCAGATTCAGCAAAATATGGAGATAGCGAGTTTCAAGAATCCGAAGGAGACTTAAAGTCAATAGCCAGATATGCGTCTTTTGGTAGCGTTTATAAGTCCACTTTTAACGGCGTAAAATATGCTGGAGATTCTAAAGATTTAGTTAACAAATCTTTTAACAATCCTTCTAGTTCTTCTAGTGATCCTAGTGATTCAAGCGAAAGCCAAGATAGAGCCTATTTTGCAGAAAGTAATGTAGATAAAGATGCTCAAGTTTTGGAAAGTAGTCTTTTAAGTGCGCAATCTGGAACTGGGTCTGCTGCATCTGTTGCGTCTTGGGCTACAAACGGCGACTTAAAAGGATTATCTGCCACTTCTTGCGTATCTCCTTCAATGCGCCAAAACTTTATTATTCCAAGAATAGCGGAAGGTGTTTCTGTAAGATTAAACTCTGTTAATCTTTCGTCTAAGCCTACAGTTGTAAGCGTTAAAGCGTGGTCAACTAATAAATCGGGAGCGCAGCTAAATCTTTCTACAGGAAGCACTTTTACTGTTCCAGCACATAGTGATGCTTACTTTAACATTTCTGCAGCTGCATCAAAGTCGGATGGTCTTTATATTCAAGTTTTAAGCGAACAGGCTCCAGTTTCGTCGTTCGTTAAGTTTATTCGTTCATCTGGTCTTGCTTCTAAAGGCGTGGATATTATTTCTCCGCAAGAATCAGCATCTTTAGAGCCTGTTTTGCCAGGAGTTAGTGAAGGCGACCAAGCCAAAGCTTATATTTGGTCTAATAAAAGCGGAAAAGTCGATTTGTATTGGCTCGATGATTCTGGAAAAAAGAGCATAAAGCAAGTAGATTTTAGTGCAAGACAAATTCAAGTTGTTGATTTACCAGAAGTACCTAAGGGCGTTGGGGCGATTTTTGCGCAAAGTAGCGTTCCGATTTTTGCTATGGCTTCTGTTGAAAAAAGTGGCAAAGATGGTCAAAGCGATATTGCTTTTGTTAATTCAGTTCGTTCTATTACAAATAGTGCGCTTGTTTCCCCATTTTCTGCAGACGAAACTTCGCTGCATATTGCAAACGGATCTGTTGATAATGCCAATGTAAAGCTTAGTGCTTACGATTCTTCTGGCTTAAAAGTAGCGTCTAAGACTATTGAAGTTAAGTCTTATACTGTTTCCACGATTTTAGCGAAAGATATTAATCCTAAAGCTGTTATGTTTACTCTTAAGTCTAAATCTGGCGTTTCGTTTGCGTCTAGGATTCAATCAAAAGCAGTAAACGATGCTGGTTTTGCAGGCGTTGCATGGATTCCTTCTAAGTCGCTTGACCCTAACAGTATAAGTGTTAAAGTTCGCTCGAATCCTTCGATTGTAAAGTAGACTTAGGGCTTTTAGGCTGTTATTTACAATCCCCAATCTGGGTCGATTTCTTCTGGTCTTCTTCCGTACAATTCTGCTAAACGTTGCACTATTTCGTCTCTAATCGCGTATTGAAGCTCCGCTCTGCTAGTAACGTGTGTGCATAGTGGAAGCCTGTATAAAACTATTCTTTGTGGTATTCCTTTAGATGCAGGAAAAGCTTGAGACATTATTCTTTTATTGCTTTCCCACAAAACTGGCTGGCTTGGAGGAACATCTTCTACAGCAAATTGAACGTCTTTTATAAGATTTGACCAAGCGCTGTTAAGTCTTCTAATTTGAGCTGCTACCATTGAATCGAACATTCCGCTGGCTGTTCTGTATCTAGGAAGTCGCGTGCCAAACATTGGCGCGCGCATGCCGCGTCCGTGGCGGTTTCTGTATCTTTTTTGTTCCCATACTAAAGACGTCATACACTTAACTTTATTTGTATGCTAGGGCATTTGATTAATGTGCAAACACAAAACGGTGTAGTAAATATGTTGATAATATGGAATACTTGAATTGCATAGTTTGTACAGGAGGAAATCGTTGGAGCCAAATATTCATGAGTACAATGAGCAGGGACTTTGTGAGCGTCTTGCTTTGTGTTCACTTATTGGTTTTGACTTAGACAACACTCTTGCATGTTCTAAAAAGCCTATGATTAGCCCAATGTGCAAGGTTTTTGGCGATTTAATCAATAAAATTCCTGTTGCTTTAATTACGGGCGGAGACTTGCGATTAGTCAAAAGCCAAGTTTTAAGCGTTTTGCCTGCTTCTACGAATTTAGACAATTTTCACATTATGCCAACTAATGGAACAAGCTATTATCGAATTGTTGATGGCAGTCTTAAATGCGTGTATTCTCACACGATTTCCGTAAAAGACGCAAATCGCATTATTAGTGTTGTTAAAGATTGCGCTAAAAAAATGGGATTGCTAAAAAGTAGTGGAGACAAAGACCTTTGGGGTAGTCAAATAGAAAATCGTGGTACTCAAATCACTTTTTCTGCACTAGGTCAGCTTGCTCCAATCGAACTTAAAAAGGATTGGGATCCTAGTGGCAAGCTAAAGGAGCAGCTAGCTGAACAAATTTCTGCATATTTGCCCGACTTTTCTGTGCGAGCTGGCGGAGAGACAAGTGTTGATATTGTTTGCAAAGGAAACAACAAGGCCTATGCTCTTGATTCTCTTTGTAAGATTTGCGACATTTCGCTAAAATCTGTTGCTTTTGTGGGAGATCGCATGTATAAAGGCGGTAACGATTACCCAACTTCTTTAACAGGAGCGCTTGCGATTTGCGTAAAAAATCCTAATAACACTTTTGAATTGTGCTCTAAGCTATTAGAAAGTCTTAAGTAAAGTTTTAAGTAAATACTTAACTAAAGTCTTAAGTAAAAAGCCTTTAACCACATTGCTCTAATTTTATTGCTATTTGTTTTTTAGCATTGCTATCGTCTTTTTATGATTTATAAAAACCTTAACAAAAGCAAACAAAATCGGCTTATTTACAACGTTTCTTGGGTAAGTTTGCTTAAGACTATTCTTAACTTTATTTTTCCAATTTCTTGTGCTGGCTGCTCAATTGCAGATTGCGTACTTTGCAACGAATGCAAATCAAAGTTTAGTAAGTGGCATATGGATCCGTTTAGCGGAGTGTTTTGCAAAAATATTTATTCTTGTGCAACATACGGATGGGCTGTAAGAAGGTGTATTTTGCAATGGAAAGATCATGGAAACCAACTTTTAGATAAGCCTTTTTCGGAGTTGCTTTTTCGCTTGATTATTAGTGTTGTTGGAAACTCAAGCAAAGTGGCCATTATTCCAGTTCCTTCGTCTTTTGCATCTAAAAGAAAGCGCGGCAGAAGTCACATGGATCCAATAGCTAAAAATGTTGTTAAAAGTCTTAAAAAACAAGGCATTGATGCTACTTTTGTTAAAGCAATTAAAATGATTAATGTAAGGGGAAAATCGGTTCAAGCAAGGGGGAGTAGGCAAAGGTCTTTGCGCACGTCTAAAGGTTTATCTGTAAACGTAAAGAGCATTAAAAGCGGGTACAAAGTGATTATAATAGACGACATTATTACTACGGGGTCTACGCTAAAAAACTGTGTTAAAGAGCTAAATAAAAGCGGTGTTGCTGTTTTTGCGTGTTTTGCGCTGGCTGGAGTGTGGTCTAAAGAAAGCGTTTTATACTCTTAGATTTGCGTGATTATGGACTTTGCGTGATTATGCTATTAAAGTTTGCACAATCTTTCTATTCGCTGTATGTAAGCGGCAATGTTATCTCAAAATTAACTCCGCGCTTATCGTCTACAACTCTAACGTTTCCGTGATGAAGCAGAGCAGCCCATCTTGCAATCGAAAGTCCTAATCCAGTTCCGCCAGACTCTGTTCCTATTCCTTGATTTCCCTTAACAAATCTGCGGAAAATATCCGCGCGATTTTCTTCAGGAATTTGCGTTCCAAAATTAATAACATTGCAAACTAAAATATTTTTTTCGTGATTCGACTTAGCGCTTATAAGAATCTTAGTGTTGTCTGCAGAATGCTTGATTGCGTTAGATACTACGTTTGTAAACAGTTGAGATAGGCGATTTTTGTCTCCAACAAGCATAATGTTGTTTTCAATATTAAGACTTATGCTGTGATTGTGACCCGCGTCTGCGATTTTTACTGTTTCTACAATGTTGTTAATAAAGTCTTTAAAATCAAAACTTGTAATAACAAGGCTTTCTGCGCCTGCTTCTACTCTAGATAAGTCAAGAAGAAAAGTGATTAAATCAGCTAATTTATGTGTTTGATTTACGATTGCTTCCATATTTGACGGTGTTGGCTCCACAACGCCATCTGCAAGGTTTTCTACCATTGCTTGCAAAGCGCTAACAGGCGTTCTAAGCTCATGACTAACGTTTGCTATAAGGTCTCGGCGCATGTTGTCTGCGTGCTCTAGTTCTTCTGCCATCTCGTTAAAAGCAAGAGTGAGTTTTCCAACTTCGTCTTTTCTGCTTTCGATTTGAACACGCACAGAATAGTCACCATCTGCCATCGTTTCTGCAGCATCGCGCATTTGTCTAAGTGGGGAAGTTAATCCTCTAGAAAACGCGTATGTTATTCCTAATGCAACTGCAAGAGTTAGTGGCATTGCAATCCAACCGCTTAATCCAACTTTTAGTAAAAACCATGCCATAACAAATGCTATAGCGGTTGCAAAAACAATAATCGCAGACAATTCGCCTTTTAATGACGTAAAAAATCCTATTGCGCTTTTAGGATGAGGCAGTGGATTCTTTAGAGTATTCTTCATTGAATTTTTTAATGAACTCTTTAGTAGATTGCTATTTTTTATGTTCTTATGATTTTTGCTATTTTTGAGAATCAAATTCTGGCTCATAATCTTCTTTAGGTGGCTCAAAAGCGTAGCCTACTCCATGTATTGTGCGAATCCAATCAGATCCAATCTTATGTCTTAAAGATTTAACGTGAGAATCAACTGTGCGCGTTCCCGAAGCATCTGGCCAATCCCAGACTTTTTCTAAAAGCGTTTCTCTTTTTAACACTTCGTGAGGGTGATTTGCAAAAGTTGTAAGTAAAGAAAACTCTGTAGGCGTAAAGTGGATTGCTTTTTCGCCAATCGTAACAAGTCTTTGCTTTGTGTCAATAATCAAGTTTCCAAACTTAATCAAAGTGTTGTATTGTTCTCTTTTTGCAATTATTGCCGCGCGCTCAACTCTTCTTAAAAGCGCACCACATCTTGCAATAAGTTCTCTAGGGGAGAATGGTTTTGTAACGTAGTCGTCTGCTCCTGCGCTTAGTCCAGCCAACTTATCTGCTTCTGAGTCTCTTGCTGTAAGCATAAGAACAGGAATCGGGCATTTAGATACTATTCTTCGCGTTGCTTCTATGCCATCCATAAGCGGAAGCATAATATCCATGATTATAAGGTCTGGTTTTAAGCTTAACGCTGCTTTAACAGCAGACACTCCATCGCAAACAACTCTAGCTTTCCAACCTCTAGCAGCAATTCTTTGTGCTATAGCTGTAGCTAAATCTGGCTCGTCTTCTACAACAAGAATTGTTCGAGGAGCACTTGTTTGCAATGGAGTGTACAACATTTTACCTAGTTTAGATTCCTTTTAACTATTTAATCATTACCTTAATCTAGTGGCTTAAGGAATACAGCTCCAAGTGCTGGAACAGTAATCCTTGCAGAATACGGCCTGGAATGATACTCTTCGGCTGCAGCAGTAAATGTGCCGTTGTGAATATCGGATCCGCAATACTTAGCGTCGTCAGTGGTAAGAATCTCTTGCCACTTTCCACCCTTAGGTAATGCCACTTGGTAATCTTGCCAAGCTTGACCAGAGAAGTTAACAACAACAACGATTTCTTCGCCGTTGTCTCCGATTCGCATGTAGCTTAATGTATTGTGGTCGGAATCGTCGCTAGTAAGCCACTGGAATCCGTCTGGCGTAAAGTCTTGGCTCCAGAATGCCCTAGAGCTCTTATACAAAGCATTAAGATCTGCAACCAGCTTTTGAACTCCTTGATGGAATGGCCATTGAAGCTCGTGCCAATTAAGCGAATTGTTGAAGTTCCATTCGCAAGACTGGCCGATTTCTCCACCCATAAACAGAAGATTCTTTCCTGGGTGAGACCATTGATATGCCAAGAGCGCTCGAAGGCCAGCAAACTGTTGCCATTCGTCTCCAGGCATCTTTCCAAGAAGAGATCCCTTGCCATACACAACTTCATCGTGGCTTAGAGGCAACACGTAATGCTCGGAATACGCGTAAACCATAGAGAACGTGATTTCGTTGTGATGCCAACGACGATTAATTGGCTCTTCTTTAAGGTATTGCAAAGTGTCGTGCATCCAGCCCATGTTCCACTTTAAGCCAAAGCCTAAGCCGCCCATGTCTGTAGGAGCAGTAACGCCTTGATATGCAGTGGACTCTTCTGCAATCATCATAATTCCAGGATTATTCTTGTATGCAGTAGCGTTTGCTTCCTTAATAAAGTCAATAGCTTCAAGATTTTCGCGCCCACCATACATGTTTGGACGCCATTGGCCAGCTTCACGGCTGTAATCCAAGTAGAGCATAGAAGACACGGCATCTACTCGCAAAGCATCAACGTGATACTCGCTAAGCCAGAAGCACGCGTTAGCAACCAAGAAGTTGCGAACCTCGTGTCTGCCAAAGTTAAATATGTACGTTCCCCAATCTGGGTGCTCTCCGCGGAGTGGATCTGGGTCTTCGTAAAGCGCAGTGCCGTCGAATCTGCCCAA
>QWCD01000327.1_pt1 | contig 19570 bp, 17 predicted proteins | sample 1972461 | NCBI WGS metagenome assembly QWCD01 (sample SAMN09866717, study PRJNA288562) | Human vaginal metagenome isolate term4_vaginal, whole genome shotgun... | isolation source: vagina | host: Homo sapiens | place: USA: California | reverse complement strand
GGTGGGTGTAAAAGAAAAGCCGTGCACAAAGTGTGCAACGACTTCTCCTTTATTACCATATACCTTAGAAATGCGAGCAAACACGCTATATTCCGGGCAAGACATAACTTATCCTAAAACCTCAACCTCAACAGCTGTGTTTACACGCGAACCAAGAGCACGAGCAAGTGTACGAATTGCTTTAATGGTGCGACCCTTGCGGCCAATAATACGACCTGCATCTTCTTCGGCGCACGAAATCTCGATGAGCGCTGCGCCGTTACTATCGGTAACATCAAGCGCAACAGCTTCTTTATTGGTTACCAAACCACATACAATGTATTCAACAAGATCGGCAACTTTATCAGAAGCAAGCTCACCTTCTGCTAAAGGCAACGTAGAAAGAGACTCTTTGTGCGAAGCAGCATGTGCGCTATCTTGCGCGTCTTGAGTGTTGAGCTCTTCATGGGTTTCAGGAATATCCTGATCCATGACGTTTTCCTGAATTTGATCACTCACGTTAACTACTCCGCATCTTGAGCTGCATCTTCTGCAGCAGCAGCTTCTTCTGCAGCAGCTTGAGCCTTAGCAGCAGCTTTCTTAGAGAGTTTACGTTTCTTCTCAGGAGCAGCAGCACCGCTGCGTACAATGTCGATAAGGTGAGAAACGGTAGAAGAAGGCTGAGCTCCTTTAGCTACCCATGCATCAACCTTTTCTAAATCGATATCAATTGACTTTGGATTGGTGAGCGGATTATAGCTACCAATTTGTTCAATGTAACGACCGTCACGAGGCATGCGACCATCAGCAACAACAACACGGTAATACGGACGCTTTTTTGCTCCATGACGAGCAAGACGAATCTTTACAGCCAAAGTAGAACTCCTTTACACACGCGACGCGATGGATACGAAGAAAAAGTGCGTCGCTTTGCCACTTAAGCAATGTTTAACTATACGACATTATAACAGTAAAAAACCGTGTCGTTTTTGTGAACTCTTACTAAAATCTTTGGTTTTTTATAAAAAAGTTCATAGTTTCAGCAGAAATTAAGTTTCATGCATAAACTTATATATATAAGATTTATTCACCTGTACAAGTATACTTTTAAGACAAACATGTGTTATTGAAAATTTTCGCTAAGGAGGCGGCTATGAACATTTTGGTTATAGAAGACGAAAAAAATTTAGCAGATGCTATCGTTCGTATTCTAACAGATGCTCATTACCACGCTGAAGCCGTATATGACGGAAAATCAGGGCTCATCTCGTGTCAAAGCGGATTATATGATGCAGCTATTGTAGACAGAATGCTTCCTGGCATGGACGGCCTTGATATTGTCAAAGAAGTTCGACGTAGCGGCGACTCTATGCCTATTTTGATTCTTACCGCACGAACATCTACACAAGATAAAGTTGATGGCCTTGACGCAGGTGCCGATGATTATCTTACCAAACCTTTTGAAGCTCCCGAATTACTTGCTCGTTTACGTGCGCTTACTCGTAGGCAAGGAGATGTAATTATTGAGCAGATGAAGTTTGCTGATTTTTCGCTTGATTTAAGTACACACGACCTTATGTGCAAAAATCATTCCGTCCATCTTTCTGGTAAAGAGTTTGAAGTCTTAAAAATGTTACTGAGCGCGCCGTCACGTGTGGTATCCAAGCAGGATTTGTTAACCTATGTATGGGGTACTACGGCTGATGCGTCGGAAAATTCGGTAGAAGCCTACGTTTCATTTTTGCGCAAAAAGCTGGCATATGTTCATTCAAAGGTACAAATTACCACGCTTCGCATGTTGGGTTATCGACTTGAAACATATTAGACAATAGATGTATGTAAACATAGTAATCTCAGCACAATCGGCATGGTACTCCTGTTTTATGTGTTGTAGGAATTGCGATTGATAAGGCTCGTACATGTATTAAGTTTAATAATTATCTTGAGTATATTATTACCGAGGATAACCCTGATATTGAGCATTTTGGACAAGTACCCTATCACCATAGCGATATTGCCAGCTCATCTAACATGCTATCCATGGTGGTTAAGCTTGGTGATCAGGGAGAAATTAAACCAAGTGAACATCCCGAATATATTGGATCAGCGCCCATTAAAGAGGTATGCACTCAAATTATGGAAAGCTCTGAGGAGCGCGGAAAACTCACCGATTACCATGTGAGATGGCTTAAACGTGGTAATACCATTGCTTTTGTTGATACCTCGGCTTTTGACTTTTCATTTTCTCAAAGCATTATTATGGTTTCGTGTATTATAGCCGCTACCGTAGTAGTTATCACAGGTATTGCATGGGGCCTTTCTACCTGGGCAATTAAACCTGTCGAAGAGGCAATGCATCGACAACGTGTCTTTTTGGGAAATGTTTCGCATGAACTTAAAACACCGCTTTCGGTGATTATCGCTAATACCGATATTTTGCTCCACAGCTCGCGCTTAGAGGCGGAAGAGCGTAAATGGGTTCAAAATACTTCAGAAGAAGTGTTGCAGCTCAAACAGATGATTAACGATCTTTTGGAACTTGCACAAAGCGATGAGGCTGCTGCTGGTGCGCCCAATATTTTACATCCCGCGCGCTTTAATTTTTCTGACATGGTATATGAAGCTGCGCTTGAGTTTGATACCTTGGCGTTTGAACATGGGTGCACCATTCAAACTGATATTCCAAGAGATTTCTATCTATTTGGCGACGAGGAAAAACTCAAACGACTTGTACACATCTTGCTGGATAATGCGTGTAAATACGCTGCCAAGTCTTCGGTCATTCAAATAGACCTTACAAAAACAAATAAAGCAGCAGGAAATGTTTTGCAACTGAGTTTTACCAATCAAGGTGAAGTTATCAGCAAAGAAGACCAGGCACATATTTTTGACCGTTTTTATCGAAGCGACAAAGCACGCTGTAAAACCAATAAAAAGGGTGGTTTTGGACTGGGACTCTCAATTGCACTTGGTTTGGTAAAGTCTCATAAGGGAACTATTAAAGTTGAAAGCTCAGCAGAAAAAGGCACCACGTTTACGGTAACGTTACCCACGCATTTATAAAGGGCGTCTGCGAGTGCTCAAGTGCGTATCATTTTGTTAGTCGCACGTCGTTCGCACAGCGGTTCTCAAAACTATCTTTATCCGCACACGTACAGTCATCTAAATATTGTACAGAACTGTCTTCCCAAATATATTCCAACCGATACAGCGTGCGAATTTCGGCGGTGCAAATGTGCACCATAACACAGCCGTAATCGAGTACCACCCACGAATTGGCGTGGATTCCTTCCACAGCTTTTGGAAGCTCATGCGCTTGTTTATGCACTCCATCTTCAACGTCTTGTAAGAGCGCGTGCAAATGAATACGATTACGCGCGGTTGCAACCACCATGTATGGACACAAACCACGCTCAGGCGGCAACGTAATAAGAGCTGTATACTCGGCTTTTTTACTATGCAATATCTGAGCAACACATAAAGCAAGCGTTTTTTCACTAAAGTGCACCACAATACTACTTTCCAATATGAGCAAACGTACGAATATAGTGATTATAAAGCTGAATACTTGGCGGATAAAGATAACGCTGCGTTTTAAGAACGTACACAAGACCGCTGGTAAACGACTCAAAAAAGACGCGATCAAGAGGTTGTGTCCCAACAGATGCGCGAATAGCATCAAGCGTAGGATAGGGCTTCCTCAGCGGTTCAATTCCATCGGCAACAAAAACGATCATATCAAGTGCGCTCATGTTAGTCCGTGCAATTGTGTGATAACGAATCGCGTCGATAATATCATCTGATAGTTCAGGAAAGCGTTCGTGTAACTCACAAGCAGCAGTGAGACCATGTAAAAGATGACAGGTTTGCTCCAAAGGTGCGCCCATATCGATGTCGTAATGCTGTGCCTTTTCAATTTGATCAGGTGTACTTAAAATCTTATCCCAATCGTGCAAAAGTCCAGCAATATAGGCATGCGTTTGATTCTGCTGGTAAACTTTTGCCATGTACGCAGCAGTTTGAGCAACACTTTTACAATGCGCAAAACGCCGAGGGTTAACCTCACTCATGCGCGCGCTTAACGCCTGCGTAAGCAAGGTAATTGTGCGTTTGTCGTTTTGAGAAAATTGTGGCGTAAAACGTTCAAATGATGAAAGCGATTCAAAAGACGCCATTTTGCTCCTCTCACCGTGCCAATAGCTATTAAAATAGTAACTGTTTTACCACTTGTGAGAAAGGTATACGGTGATTTTGCGTCAAAACGCTACGATTATAGGACCCATAACCATAGAACGTATGTCATACGGAGCTGAAGCTATCGCGCATATGCCAGATGGCAAGTGCGTGTTTGTACGCGGAGCAGTAACAGGCGACGTATGCGAAGCTGCGATCACCGAGGAAGCCAAGCACTATCTACGCGCCGAGGTAACGCGAATTCTTACCGCATCACCTTATAGAGTAAAACCAGCGTATACATACGACGAACAAGCAGGTGGATGTCCGTGGGCAAACCTTGCATATGACGAACAGCTCAAAGCTAAAAAAGCAAATGTTGTGGATGCGCTTATACGCACGGCACATATAGAGGCCGATGAAGCACAAACGTTAGTAAGAGATGTAATTCCTTCTAAAAAACAATGGGGCTATCGCAATAAAATTGAGCTCAGTGCAAGTACAGAACATAATAACTTTTATTTGGGCATGTATGATCCTATTCAAAAGCGGCTTGTCCAAGTTTTAAGTTGTGCACTTGTTGATAAACGTTTTTCCAAACTGACCAAATCAATTACGGGCGCGCTGCAATTTATTGCACGCTCACAGGAGTTGGGCATCGAGCGCATTGCACTGAGAACTTCAGTTCGTACAAAAGACGTAGAACTGGCGCTTTGGACCACTCCTGGTGCTTTCCCACGTGGCTATGTGGTAAAAATTCTGAATTCTGCAGCACCAGAGCTCACTTCCATTGTACGTGTTCTAACCAAAGGATCGCGTCGCGCAAGGCGTGTGTGCGGTGTAGAAAAGTTGTACGGTAAAGGCTATTGGGAAGAACTTATTGCAGGTAGACGCATGCGGATTTCTGCTCCTTCGTTTTTTCAAGTTAATACGCACAATGCCGAAAAACTTATTGAGCGCGTTATGGATGATTTGAATGTACAACCAAACGAAACAGCACTTGACTTGTATTGCGGAGCAGGAACGTTTACGCTTCCACTTGCCCAGCGCGCGCGTGATGTTATAGGTGTTGAAGCGCAAGGCAGTTCTATTCAAGATTTGCGCAGGCATATTAAACTTTTTAATTTAAGTAACGTTCAGGCAATTGGTGGAGATGCTCTGCGCGAATATCCAAAAGCTCATGCCGATGTCATTGTGGTTGATCCACCGCGAGCTGGTTTGGAAGCGGGCGTTTGTGATAAATTGTCACAAAGTGAGGCACGCGCAATTGCGTATGTTTCGTGCGATCCGCAAACACTTGCGCGTGATATACGTCGCTTTATTGATAAAGGTGCATATCTACCTGCAAAGATTACACCAGTTGATCTATTTCCGCAGAGCTGGCATATTGAAAACGTTTGCTTACTGCTACATGCAGATTAATCCACTGTCGCTCACTGCTCATTGCTCATTGCTCATTGCTGCTCATTTTGGTTGTGAGCTTGCATGTCTTTTCTGATGAGGTCTTTTAGATATGCATTTTGTTTCGACTGCATACTCACTCACTCGAACAAGTCCATGTCATCAGGAAAAAACACTACTTGTTTTGTTTTAGTGTTTCGCCTTTTATGGCTAGCACTTGCGCGTCTTTGCGCTTCTGTCGTTGCCATGGTCTGCCCCCTTATACTGTTTATAAGCTCGATAAACAATGTGTGTTATAAATGCCGTTACACATATAATGATTGCTTCTTGCATATTTATACCTCCCTTGTTATTATAGGAGTTCAAGGAGCGCAGAGACCGAAACGCCCCTTGAACTTCAAGCCTTTTATTTTTTAGGCTTTTTGTTTTTTAATCGTTCTCGTATTTCTTCGGCTGTGGCTGTCCATACCGCCGTTAAGACTGCGAGAACGATTTGCCATATCTTCTCTTCCATAGTAACTGTTTGTTTCTTAATTACATTTTTATTATCGTATAATACACGGATCATTTATCAAAAAGCGCGAATGTGTGCCGCATAAAACGATTGTACGTATGCTCTATAATTTGAAATTACACCTAATATTAAATCTAATAATAAAACAAGCTCATACACCGAAAAAGTATTTGTATATTTTTAATTATTGATATTATATAAAAAAAGAAGTTCTCACATGAGAACTCCTTTATATACAAGCAGTACCTACGTACTGTCACAAAAAATGTGACTTTTAAGGTTAAACCTTTATTTTGACTTGCAGTGTCACTTTGACTGGGAATCAAACTACGGTGTCCTTTCCTGATGGTGCGAACTCCGTACCAAATACGCCCTGTTGAATACTCTCCTTCAGGAAACTCTCCCTTGTCATATTCTTCGCGCCATTTATCAACCATTGATTGAGTTACTGGTTGTCTATTTTCTGCTATTGCGATAATTTTTTACTCTTCTGTTCCCCTTAAATTTTTCTCCATTTCAGTTAAAAACCTCCGTGTAGGTGGCACATTGCATGAAGTATAAGATATCACCGCGGAATATACACCGCACACCCGCATGATTTGCATAAGATTCCTGCAATAAAATTATAGGTTTCACCTGTCTTTTTCTTCATAGCGATAAGATTAAAGAAGAAGTCTTCAGTCAAGGTTAAAGCTTCGTCTCTTTTAATTCATTGCCTAACGTATCATCAAACATCGCAGCTGCAAAACTAAAATCGATAGACCCATCCTTCTTCCAAACAATAAAAGGCGAGCCATAACCGCCGATAACAGGTTCTTCATCTTCACAATCGCTGCCGCTGTAAAAAACAAAAGCGTTATCGTGCTCTACACACAAATCAAATTCTTGAAAATTACTCACACTACCTTGTGCTTTTTCCTTGGCCTGCTCAAAAGAAATCATGATTCCCCTATCGTCCAAAATGATTTTTAGAAGAGGTAAATGTCTGTATCATGGGTAAAGCATACAATCTGTTTTATATTGTGCATTTTACGGTTAGCTTTTGCGCGTTGTATGCTTTGGTTACCGTTGTTATTTCTTCTTTCTTATATTATCAAGCGCCTTAACAATATAATGCGCAATAATATACCCTATAGCACTTGTGATAATCATATGAATTGCTTGTTCCATAATGAACCCCCTATAATCGAAACAAGACGCTAGAGCGCAATTGCATTCAAGCTCCTATTTTTATTTCTGCCCCTTTGCTTTTTATCTTTGAACTTTGGGCTCTTTGATGCCAGCTTTATGAATCCAATAATTATAGTGCTATAACCGAGCGTTAGAAGTGCTTTACTGATTGCCGCTCATAGTGTCTGCTTGAGATTTTAGGCTATTTTCGAGAATTATATCCTCACAAAAACACATTGAATTCTGTGGGCTTATAATAAGCTTATGTTTTCAAATCTTCATGTAATATTTTAAGTGCAGTAAATTTATACATATTCATTTCCTCATATCTGCTTATATCAAACAGAAATAACAATATAGTTATTTTTGCAAAATCTATCTTAACTTGTCTTCAGCTGGATCCACTTCATGCCAATGATCTGAATTTCGCTTGCATTGTAACGCAGGTACTGTTTTTGTAACCTCACGTTTTGTTTTTCCATCAGAATTTGGCACATATATCCATTTTACTGGTTTATTGAAGTATTTCATTTTTCCACCACATTTAGGACATTTTTCAATATGAATTTTTTCTATTGTAATCTTCCTTCCAAGTCCACTTATTGCATAATTAAAGAATAAAGGGTATCTAGTTTCTTTTTTTGTGATATCCCTTAACCAGAATATCAGCACCAAAACCAGCGTTGTTACAGGAAAAATTACGACATATATAATATTGTTTGTATTAACTTGATTACTCTTGTTGGTCAATAAATTAATTAAAGGTTCTAGTGTTTTATACAGCGAAAAAACCCCTATCAACGAAATGAAAAATCCCATCCATGTAAGTATTGCCATTGTTATCGGACTTCTCCAAACAGGTTCCGGTGTATGTTTAGCAGCCCTATCTTCTTCATGTTCACTAAATTTATTATTTCCTGCCACGATATTAGTTGGTCCATTAAAAACATTTCCTGAAAACTTATTAATATTTGACTTAGAATATTTATCTCCCATATATTTTCTCCTATCATTTTAGTTTCTTCGCACTATACTTTTTGCTATTCCTTCGAAACTCTCTGTCTTCTCCAATTCCCACATTGCTGCGAAGTTCCATTTCTAGTTGAACTGCTTTAAATTGGGCTTTGAATATTATCCCTTCATGATGGTTCTTATTCAAATACTAATTCTCGGAGCCGCCGGAATCAGCAATTGCCACATCTCCTGTATACTTATGCGTGGTCAACGTAGATTCAATTCCTTTTTTGCTCCAGTGGTCTTTTCCTTTCGGCGAATTAACACCGTTTGTTTCCAATCTCTTTATAATTCCGCGAATGCTGTACCCTTCCAAATACCAGTTAAAGATATTCTGACCACCTTCGCCTGCTCATCGTGTATGACAAGTATAGCGTGTTTATCTTTTTATATCCATAGCAAGGATGATTATATGATCCCGATGTACCGTTCTCTGCCCCCTTCTTCAGACCCCATCGTATCTTTTCGCTTCTCCATTCATTTTCAGACTATTCACAGGCTTCAATCACAATTGATAGGAAATTCATCGCCAATTGCTTCTGTATCAATCTTATCTCTTTCAAAAATAATTCTTTTTCCTACTGCACGAATCTTCCAGATAACTTTCAGACATTCCTGTGTATCACGTCCAAATCGGCTGATGCTTTTTGTAAGAATAACATCAATGCTCCCGTTCTCACATTCACTTATCATCCTATTGAATTCAGTTCTATATGTTCCTGTTTTAGTAGAAGTAACACCTAGAAAAATGTCTGTTACAAACCAAGTCCTATGAGCTGATGCCAATTTAGTAAGTCCTGATACTTGTGTAGCCAAGCTTTCCATTTGTTCCTTACGGTTTGTACTCATACAAACATAGATACCAGCAGCGTAACCTTAATCACTCTCCGAGGTTGTATCACTGTTATATTTTCAGGAATTCTATTTAGTTCATCCAAACTCGAATCCCCTTTCAAGTTTAGTGTAATTAAATCATTTATTCAGCATAATGATTATTAGTCTATTCTCGTAATTCTTAATCAAAAAAATTGACAATAGTTCTGTTATCTTCATACACTAAAAAACCTCTTTGACAATAGTCCTATAGTCTCGGCACGAGAAAAAAGTAGTTCTATAGCCACAACCACCTATTTCCAGTGGCCAGAACTATTGTCAAACGCTCTAAAAGTATAATGTAAACCCGCTGTCCAAACACACACCAAAGACCGCAGCTAAACTCTACGGCCTTATTTTTTGTTCAAATATAACCACTCGGAACTACTGCTCAATTTATTCTTTTTAGCTTCTAGCATCATTAGAATACAAGGAGCTATTTTATGCGGTTACTCCCACTCCTTGAAAGATAAGTTGAAGTAGCTACTTATAGAGCTTTTCTTTAGTCACTTTTGTGAATAAACAGCAGTTTTTACTCGAATTATTCTTTGTTTTTTTGAGGAATAGTATCATTTTAGTATCAGAGTCTACTTTGAATAAGATCTAAAGATTTATTGTTCTATTGGAATGTTTCCTTGTACATTTCATCACGCTAAGATGTAAATCCTTTAATAAATTTATGCTAGTCAATATAGCTTCTCCCTGATTCAACTTAGGTATTTGTTTATATGACCTTTCACTCACATAATTTCTTACCGCTTCTAGCTCCCTTCTATGAGTTAAACGATGTATAAGTAGTGTTCCTATTTGACCTAATAAATCTTCAGGAACATCATTAGGGTTTTGAGATGTTAGAAACATGAAGATTCCTTTTTTTCTTCCTTCTCTTGCAATTAAGGTTAATCCTGTTTGAAAACCACCCGATCTTGCATCTTTTGCATATCTATGAACCTCATCTATAAAAAGAACGAAAGCAGTATCATTTTTCTTCTTCATATTGAGCATATAGTTGCTTATTAAATCGATAATCATAGCTCCTACAGCTTCTCCAATACCAATTATTGAAGTATTAATGTATAAACTATGAGTCTTATTTTTTATAAAATCATCAAGCTCTGAAAGTAAATCCGTTTTTGATAAATCTGCACTAAAGAAATCGAGCAATTTATCATTATCAAGTTTGTATCTAACTTTCTGTACTAGCCATTGTTTATTATTAAATTGGAAATCATTAGATACATATATGGAATTTGCAACCTGTACAGCCTCCTCAATAATTTGATTCGGCAGTAATTTAAGATTAAACGATACGTCGTTGTCCCCTAATGTATTTAATTTATCAGTAATTTCAACAACACTATTGCCCTTCTTGACTAAAACTTCATCAAGATTTCTCTTTTTTTGTAATCTTAAACTTCTGATTGCATCTGCCAATACTGCAGGCTGAGTTGAATCATTAGTCTCAAATAATGTAGCCCATTGAGTAAATGAAACTTGTCCTGGATCTAATGTAGTATCAACTCCTAACGTTAGTTGTTTTACCGACTCTTCATAAAATGATTCAGCATACTCTCCAGTAGGATCTATAACTAAAATCTTCTTTCCATCTTGTACTAATTTATCAAGGATACTTAAAGATGAAGTTGACTTTCCACTATTAGTTGTTCCAATAGCCATTAAATGCCTATCAAATAAGCTTTCTGGATATAATGAAATTTCCTCGTTACCTAAATCCATGGCTGTTGCAAAAGAACTTAGTCTGTCTTTCCAATAATTATCATCTAAACGCGATACTTCTATTGAGTTTAAATATGTTTTATTTATCTTTTGGTTTGTAATATAGACTTTATCCATTAAGCCCACAGAGTAAAACCCAGGAGTATTGAAGGACTCGCCATCTGGTGGCAGTACACCTATTAAATCTACAAATAATTCTGGAAAAACTTTTTCCACGGATTCATTTTGGACTGCATAATGAGTGTTTTGAGCACTTTGTATCTTAGCTTGATAAACCTCACCAATAAATAACCCGTAAATAGAATCTATTAGTACGTGATAATTAATAGTGTTTGGGATCAATAACTCTTGGTTAATACGTCGCTGATTTAACCAGGTAAAATTCTCAATTTGAACTACACAAGTATCTTTATAGACCTGAGATACCATTCCTAAATAAAAATTATTTTTATCTATAGAAGAATAAAATTGATCAATCATCATGTTGAACCATCCCAAAATAATCTGCTAATCCGTCCGCCATAGTTCCTTTTAGAAAAGCAATACGATACCCATTATTCATCAACGCTATTAACTCTGACCAATTTTGATTTTTATCGATATCGTCAATAGAAAAATCTGTTGCCAATAATGTCAGACTTGGGTTTGACTTAATGGCCTGTGTTATCATCTTCGCTATATGGTTATCAGCAAAGCTAAATCCTGTAGTAACAAACAATGTATTTGGCATTTTAAGCAAATCTTGAAATTTCGATAGCAATTCAAAGTATGGTTTTTCGTAGCTATGAGAATACTTGTTTGAGCTCGGAAAAATCATTATTGGGGTTAGATCGGGATTCTTGTCACATCTAATAATTTCTTCTTTTTCTTGCTTCCATGTCAAAGAACCATGAATTTTAAGCAAATTAATTACACTTTTTTTGTATTCAACCTTATCAGATTTAACATTTGATATAGGCTTTACCAAAAACCAATCAAACAAATCCACATCAAAACGTGGTTTAGACGTAAAAGAAAACCCATCAAAAACTGTGAAATTTAAAGCATCAGCTGCTTCTTCAAATAAAGTATCGTAATTAGTTGTTACGATAGATAATCTATAAGGGGATTTCGTCAGATTTGATAGAATTTTAATGAATGCATCATGATTAAAAACTCTCTGATCAAACGAGTATTTTGTTTTATTTATTATAGTTTTTAAAATCCTATCTTTTGTTAAAATGAACTTAACCTTTGCATCTCCTTCATCCATAAACTCCTCATAAGATAAAACTTTAGATAAAAAATCTTCCAAAATAAAATCTGGGTTATAGTATGGTTCTATTTCTCCTTTTTCATTCACTTTTTCCTTTTTAAAAGGAATAGAATATTTGCATATCTCACTTAATTGCTCTATTGAAAAGAGACCCTGTGCGGGATTCAACGCCTCATCTACCGCTTTAGCCAACATTTTGATGGTATGACCATACTTTTCATCAGGTAATCCTTTGTCATTGTTTACAATAGATGCCCCAGCTCCTGCTAATACAACAATGTTCTCAAATGGATAAATAAATTTTGAAACCTCTTTTTTTATTAATGAATTAAAATCATAAGCGGTAATTGACTCTTGATCTTCATTTTTTAATTCCTTACCATTGAGTCTATAAACAATAGCATCCTCATCCTCACATGTACTATCTATATAAATATTTTTAGATTTAAAATACGTTTTAAAATTATCTTCCATTTCTCCCCCTCATCAACAAAAAGCTAATGTAGTCCCTCAATAGCCTTAGTAAATTCTTCTATTCTATGTAAATCAGTTTTTTAGCCCCGTCCCAGTACCAGTACCGGACAAAACTCTATAATAATTTTAATTAGAAAGTTTTTTAATATCTAATTGGTTTAATTTCTCTAAAGATATAAGTTGAGTCTTTGCAAGATTTCTAAGTTCAATCATTCTTTCTTTTTGCTCTAATCCTTTTTCAATTAAAATTGCATTGTAGGATTCCATATTAGTAAGTACTAATAGTTCATTAAGACTTGCATAATCTCTCATATTTCCTTTTAGGTCAGGATTTTCTTCACGCCACTGTTTTGCTCTTTTATCAAAGAGTGCCACATTAAGCATATCTGCTTCACTTGCATATTTAAATGATAGCTGCTCATCTGTAAGGTCTTTTAATAAATACTCTTTAATGGCATCTGTATGAATTTTATAATTGATTTTAGATATTTCTCTATGCAGGTTCCAAGTTAATGATAATTTTGAGTTTTCATCTTCTTTAAGTCTTTGATAATCTTTAATTATATAAAGTTCAAATTCTGCAGATATCCATGAAGCAAATTTAAAAGCTATATCTTTATGAGCATATGTCCCACCATATCTACCCAACTTTACAAATAGTCCTACTGCATTAGTGGTTTTCTGCCATTTTTGAGGTGATAAAGTAAAAGCGTTACTACCCGCCTCTTTCAAATACCCCTCGAATTCGAGGGGGTTAAAATCTGGATTATTTAACTGCTCCCAAATGCCAAGATATTCTATTGTATTATAGTTTCGCATCCAATTTGAAACAACTACATTAGGTTCTTCCTTGTTTTTATACTTTGCTATATCAGTAAGACTTATATAGTCATTTTTAAAATCTTCTGTGTAAACCTCAATATCAAAGCCTTTAGCAGAAATTTTTTCTTTTTTAATTTTTGACAATATACCCCCTCCTTATTCGAGCTTAATCTTTATTACTTGTATTATGACATAAAAAATGGTCAGAGCACCGTATGCTTCCTGACCTAATCTTAAGATTAAATTGTATATCTCACATCACTTAATTGTCAAATGTAATAAGCCACTTTTTACCTACTATATATAATTTCTTTCTTTTCATTATATCCTATTTTTTCCTTTATTTTGCTATACAATTGAATCCTCTATCAAAAGTTCTATCACTTTCTTTTCAGTTTTGTTCAAAGCGACATTCAAACCGACACTCAAACCGACATTTTTATTGTCGTATTATTTATTTGCTAAATTATGTAAAATATATTCCCAAAAAAACATCAAGCTGTACTTTCTATATTTTCCGCCAACAGTTTATTCAACGGAATTAATATATAATTTATAAAAATATATATAACAATCAATATTCTGGAGTATTCTAATTACAAAAAGACCGCAGCTAAACGCTACGGTCTTATCTTTTCCCACTCGGTGGTTATAGTTTTGCCGTCTCGTCACTCCAGTTGCACCCAGTTTTCGGCGGCATCTCGAAGTGAGTGCCGCTGAATGACGCGACGTCGCGTTTCATCGGCTTCGGGGACAAAAGCTGGGACAACTTCAAAAACCATTTTCAAACTCAGAGTATTGAGTTTTTATTTTTGTCCCAAGGGGCACGGAGAGCCGCCTTTGGAGGCTCGATATCGCCGAAAAACGCCCGTTTTGAAACTCAACCGCCTTTGAGCCTGCAAACCACCAGCTTCAACAGTAAGTGAGTCGACGCGGGTGGCTTACGAGCCGTTCACAAAACCGCAGGCCACAGGTCTTTGTCAACGATAAGCAAAGTGAATAGTCTCAGGTGGCTTGCCCATGAGTTGGCGTAAGCCTGTTTAGCAAAAGGCTAATCGGACACGACAGGCCGCCCGCATGGCGACGGCGTTTCCCGTGCGGGCACAAACAGCCCTGCGTGCCCTGTCGCGCGATATCCCAATGCGACGTTCAGAACCCTACCCGCCAAGCAGCCACCTCGCGAAATTCAGCACGAGCACGCCCTCCCGGGTATGGGGCTCATGCCTCGTGCGAGTGATGAGAATCTTCGGGAATGCATCCCCGATGGATAGAATCGGCGCAATCTCCCTCTCGAGCGTCGAATCGGCGCCGATATCGTCGCTCACATACACTTTCCTTCCCGGTTTCGAAACTTGGAAGGCAGTATGCGCAAGGATGCGTCGAGGTGCGATCCCAGTCGTACCATGCCAGCAGAGATGTCGAGGCACATTCGTTCATGCTGCAATGCGGGCATCGGAGATGAAAAACAGCCCGTCGGGTAGTCATGGGCGTGCGGGAGCCCGCATCAGTAACCTGCCTCCTCGGTTGTCCCTTCTTTGCATGGTCGTCTACATAAAGGAGGAACCAGCCATGCAGATCAGCATGCTTGCCCTTCTTGGGTCACGGACCGGGGAGGCGAGGGCCTCCGTCGGGACCGCCCCGAGCAACCGGCATATCCAAGGAATGACAAGGCTCGATCGCTGTGCTGGTCAGGATGCCGAAGCGGGCCGTCCGCCAATCGGAATGCGGGTCAGGATGCTGCAACGTGATTCCAGCTGCAGGATACGGCTCCTTTGCGGTTGCCGCAAAACCTGCTGGCAACATTCTTACTATCCGAATGATGTACGCATCCCTTGGGATCGTTTCGCCTGACCAGGGCCATCTTCAGCGCCTCATCGGCCAGCTCGGCAGGCGCCTCTTCCACGCGTAATAGCCCTGGCGGGTCACCTATGCAACCAAAGATACAAAAGGAATCGAATGGCCAGAGAGGATTGCCCTTACCGATGCTCGATTCTTGACAGGCAAACTCAAGCCATGTTAATATTACATGGTTTGCCAGACCGAATTAACAAAGGAGGGGTGTCGTGGTTTGGATGAGCGCCTAGAAAGCGGCGCTGTTGTGGCGTCGCGCTGTTTTTCTGCACGCCATTTCACGATTGGACATAACCATGATATTTGAAACCTCTCGGGGCAGGTCTGTTCTGCTGTGCCATTCATGGCAATTCAAGCTTTGTTTCGTATGGGGCGGGGAGCTCGTTTCGACATTGACGAGTTCGATTCTCCAAATGGGTCTTATTTGGCATCTCGCCCTCACGACAGGGTCGTCTTCTCTCCTCTCCTTAGCATCGCTGGCAGGCTTTCTGCCGATTGCTTTGTTCGGAATCCTTGCGGGCGCCGTTGTCGACAGACTGCCTTTGAAACGTGTTCTCATCGGCGCCGACCTCTTCATTGCCGCGGTGGGTGCCGCCTTGGCGATTGCCTCGTTGGCCGGCAGCTTACCTGCATGGCTAATTCTCATCGCCCTGTTTCTCCGTGCAGTTGGTACTTCGTTCTACACGCCAGCCTCCCAATCTCTCACGCCCCATCTCGCCCCGCCAGAGCATCTCGTTCGCCTATCGGGGGTGACTCAGGCGATTCAGTCCGGCGGATACATTCTTGGCGCCGCGCTTGCAGCAGTGATTTATCCCGTGGCGGGCATTACCGCTATGATTGTCCTCGACGTGCTGGGAGCGCTTTTCGCTTCTTTAGCCGTCCTCGCCGCACAGATAGACGCAGGGGGCCTCGATGAAGCCGACCGCAGCTTGTCCTTTTCCAATAAGGTTCGAGAGCTCTTCTCTGAGATTTCGGACGGCTACAAGCTGATTAGGGAGTACAGGGGGCTGTTCGCCCTTCTTTGGTGCGGGTTCGTCTTCGCTTTCGCGTTCTCTCCGCTCGCGGCATTGTTCCCAATAATGACCTTGGGGCATTTTGGCGGTAGCACGGGGGATGCCGCTTTGGTGGAAATCCTTTTTTCTGCAGGCATGCTGGCTGGGTCCGGCATTTTGGCGGCCACGGGAGGGTTCCGCAATAGGTCGTTCACCATGGTCGCCGCGATTGCCGGCTTCGGCATTGCCGCAATCGTATCCGGATCGCTCGGCCCGTCGATGTTCGCCGTTTTCCTACCGGCGAGCTTTCTTATGGGCGCATGCTCCCCGTTGTACGCGGGAACCCAGACTGCCCTTATGCAGGAGCAGATACCTCCTGAGTACCTAGGCCGCGTTTTCGGCCTCTACGGAACCATCATGGCGTGGGCCATGCCCATGGGCCTCGCAGCCCCCTCCGTTTTTGCGGATCTGCTTGGAGCTCCGTTATGGTTCGTCGGCTCTGGAGCGACCATGGTACTGCTTGCGATGGCTATGCTGCTTGCTCCGAGCGTCCGAAACGCGGGGAAAAGAGATACCGGGCAGATTCAATAGCCCAAGTATTCGAAAAAAAGAGGCAGCAGCCATCGGTTCAAGCGTCAGCCTTCAAGCCCTTGCGACGACGAGGTATTGCACCGACATTCCGCATCGCGCTCCTTATTCGTCGCCAACTATCATTTTCGGATTTGCCGGCTTGCGCAAGGTCAAAACGCTCGCGCCGGCAATTGGGCAAAGGCGAAAAATCGACGTGAGCAATCTTTTTTGGCATGGCTGCGCTTCCAGTAAAACGCTAATACACAAAAGGCGGTTCAACCTATGGAACTCATAGTCAAAGCTAAAGACATCTTTTTGGAATATGCCGGCCGCGATATCCTAGATATCGAAGAGTTGGAAATCTACTCCTACGATCGCATCGGCTTGGTGGGAGACAATGGCGCAGGCAAAACCAGCCTGCTTAAAATTCTGAGCGGCAATCTTACCATTGCGGACGCCGACGTCAGGCGCTTCGGCAGCATTGCCCTCATCGGCCAACTCGATGAACTCGACCTTGATGCGGCTCAGGACAGTGGTGAGATGCTCTCCCGTCTCAACGTCGCCGGAGTGGCGCAGGAGACGATGAGCGGCGGGGAGGAAACACGCGCCAAGATTGCCTCTGCACTCTCCCAGCATGCAAGCGCGATCTTCGCCGACGAGCCTACGAGCCACCTCGACCAAGACGGCATCCGCCTTCTCGTCGGACAACTCAAGGCATTTGATGGGGCTCTGCTCATCGTGAGCCATGACCGTCATTTTCTCGACCAGGTGGTAGACAAGATCTGGGAGCTCAAAGACGGCGGTATTTCCGAATTCTGGGGTGACTACTCCGACTATCTGCGACAGAAAGAAGAAGAGCGCAAAGCTCAGGCGACTCGATACGAAGAGGCGATGCGCGAGCGCGATCGCCTCGAAGCCGCCATCGAAAAACAACGGAAAAAAGCACGGCAGGTCGACGCCAAGCGGAAGGCTGCGAAAAAAAGCAACGAGTATGCAGGTCGATTGGGGCATCAGAAAGCAACCGGCACCAAACAGAAGAGGATGTACCAGGCGGCTAAGGACATGGAGAAGCGCCTCGAAGCGCTCGAAGGGATTGAGGCCCCAGATAGCATTCGCGCCGTGCGGTTCCGCCAGAGCAAGGCCCTGGAACTGCATAGTAAATTTCCCATCTCGGCAGACGATTTCAGCTTGAGCTTCGGCAACTGCATGCTCTATGACCACGCGAAATTCGAGATACCGCTCGGTGCCAAAGTGGCCATCACCGGTGGCAACGGTACAGGAAAGACCAGCCTGCTGAAGGCAATCGCTCGACGCGCCGACGGTATCAACATCTCTCCCAAGGCAGAGATCGGTTACTTCGAGCAAACAGGCTACAAGTTCGACGCCCGTCAGTCTGCGATCTCGTTCATGCAGGATGGTTGCGAGTACAGCATGACCGAAATTCGAGGCATCCTCGCCTCTATGGGAATCGGACCGCGCGACCTGACAAAGGACGTTGGCGTTCTCTCGGGAGGCGAAGTCATCAAGCTGCTACTCGCGAAGATGCTGCTGGGCAGATACAACATCTTGCTCATGGACGAGCCTGGAAATTACCTGGACATCAAGAGCGCCGAAGCCCTCGAGCAGATGATGAGCGCCTATGCCGGAACGATAGTGTTCGTCTCCCACGATAAGAGGCTGGTCGAGAACGTCGCAGACATTGTCTACGAAATAAAGGACACCAAGCTAGTCAAAATCTTTCAGCGCGAATAGCCCTAAATGAGCAAGAAATAATCCCCGAACGGAGACAAGGGAGTAAAACGGCAAAGAAAGAGCCTCCGTCCCAACGCAGGGAACGGAGGCTCTTTAATCGCTTTTACTCATCTCCGTCGCTGGTGGCTTTGTCATGACTCTCGTACGAAACGAAACTCAGCGGCACAGTGCGGCACTCAAAATCGCAGGTCAGAACCCTATCGGCCTACTCCCACTCAATGGTCGCAGGCGGCTTAGGCGTAATGTCGTACACAACGCGGTTAATACCCGCAACTTCGTCCACGATACGAGATGAGATATGCGATAGAACATCGTAGGGCAGCTTTGCCCAATCTGCTGTCATGGCATCGCTACTTTCAACTGCGCGCAAAATAACTGGCCGCTGATACGTACGGCCGCTGATACGTACGCTCATCACCCATAACACCTACACTTTTAATATCGGGCAACACGGCAAAATACTGCCAGCAAGCATGCTCAGAATTACGCTCGCCAGTTTGTTTATATAATTGCTCGTTATATGCATCCAACTCTTCGCGAACAATGGCATCGGCAGAACGCAACTGTTCAAGCTTTTCTAAGGTTACACTTCCGATAATTCTAATAGCAAGCCCTGGACCGGGGAACGGCTGACGATACACCATCTTCTCGGGCAAACCAAGCGCCAAACCAAGTTCGCGCACCTCGTCCTTAAAGAAATGATCAAGCGGTTCAATTAAATCAAAATGAATGCCTTCGGGAAACGGAATTAAATTATGATGACTCTTAATAGTAGAAGCCTTACCACCTGTTTTGCGCGCACCCGACTCGATAATATCAGGATAAATAGTGCCTTGCGCTAAGAACTGTACATCGCCAATTTTTTGAGCTTGCTCAAAAAAGACTTTCCAAAATTCTGTTCCAATACGCTTGCGTTTTTCCTCGGGCTCACTCACGCCTTCAAGCAATTTTGCATAACGTTCTTCGGCATGTACATGCACTAAATCAACGTCA
>QWCD01027718.1_pt1 | contig 19721 bp, 13 predicted proteins | sample 1972461 | NCBI WGS metagenome assembly QWCD01 (sample SAMN09866717, study PRJNA288562) | Human vaginal metagenome isolate term4_vaginal, whole genome shotgun... | isolation source: vagina | host: Homo sapiens | place: USA: California | reverse complement strand
GGAATCCGAGATATTCTTGTGATTTCTACTCCTCAAGACTTGCCGAATTTTGAAAGGCTACTTGGAAGCGGAGAACAATTTGGAATCAACTTATCTTACAAAGTTCAGCCATCGCCAGACGGTCTTGCTCAAGCATTTATACTCGGAGAAGAGTTTATAAACGGCGATTCTTGCGCGCTCGTGCTTGGAGACAATATATTCTACGGAAATGGCCTGGGAGCTATTTTAAAGCACGCTGCACGCGTAGAACACGGTGCTACAGTATTCGGCTACTACGTAGACGACCCAGAAAGATACGGCGTTGTGGAATTTGATGAAAATCACAAAGCCGTTAGCATAGTAGAAAAACCAGAACACCCAGCATCGAACTATGCTGTTACAGGATTATACTTCTACGATTCCAGAGTTACAGAGTTTGCAAAACAAGTTAAGCCGAGCGCACGCGGCGAGCTTGAGATTACGGACCTTAACAAAATGTACTTAGAAAATGGCTCACTAAACGTTATGACTCTTGGTCGCGGATACGCGTGGCTAGACACTGGCACAATGGACTCGCTTTACGAAGCTGGCGAATTTGTGCGCACAATAGAGCGAGCGCAAGGGCTGCCAATCGCAGTTCTTGAGGAGATTGCGTACGAGAATCAATGGATTAGTCGCGAGCGTTTGCTTGAGTCTGCAGAAAAATATGGTAAAAGCAATTATGGCAAGCATTTAAAGCAGGTTGCTGAAAATCGCATTATCATATCTAAAGATTTGTTCACAGATTAAAAATCGCAAATCCAATTTTACAAATCAGATAGTTTACTTCTGGTTTGCTTAGTTTATTTACTTAGTTTGCCCAAGGAACATAGCTTTTAACTCTGGCAAAAGCGCTCGTAACGCACTGCCCCTGTGTGAAATGGCGTTCTTCTCTTCTTGACTAAGCTGAGCACTTGTCAAATCCTGCATTTGAATGCCATTTCTAACAGGCTGATTATCTGGTACAAAAAGCGGATCGTAACCAAAACCATTCTCTCCGCGTGGAACTCTAATCAGTCTACCAACCATTTCTCCAACGCGAACAGTTTCAAAACCATTTGTTTTCCACATACTGTTTTCAAGTTCTGTTTCACCACAACCCTTAGGAATAGCTAAAGCTGCAGCACAGCGGAATCGTGCTGTTCTACACTGATCTGGAATGTCTTCAAGCTGTTTAAGCAAAAGCTCATTATTCGCCTTATCATCTCCATGAACACCGCTCCAACGCGCAGACAATATTCCTGGAGCAGCTCCGAGAACATCTACAATCAAACCTGAATCATCTGCTATTGCAGGCAAACCAGTTCTTAAAGAAACATCTCTAGCTTTGATTAACGCATTTTGCTCAAAAGTCACGCCTGTTTCTACTGGATCTGGAAGCCCCAAAGAGCCAGCAGTAACAAGCTCAATATGCTCCGACATTTCCACAAACTCTTCGTTAAGAATCCGCTTAATTTCAACGAGTTTACCCTCATTATGCGTCGCCACAACAAGTTTCACGCTCGCCACTCCTTAGTAATTTATCGAATAAACAGATATAGATATAAACTTTATTTAATTTTGACTTAAAGCAGCGCGCTGAGCAGCCTGAAGCTCACGATTACCTTTAGCTGCCAAATCAAGCAAAACATTAAGCTCATCGCGATTAAACGGGCGATGTTCCGCAGTGCCTTGAATCTCAATAAAATTGCCAGAACCAGTCATAGCAACATTCATATCTGTCATTGCTTGACTATCTTCTACATACGGCAAATCAAGCATTGGAGTGCCATTAATCACGCCTACAGAAACAGCAGAAACAGAGTCTTTAAGAACGTTTTTAGCACTACGAATATGCTTGTGCTTTTCTGCCCAATTTAGCGCATCTACAAGAGCAACATATGCGCCCGTAATCGAAGCTGTACGCGTGCCGCCATCTGCTTGAAGAACATCGCAATCAATTTGAATCAAACACTCGCCCATTGCCTTCATATCTATAACACCTCTAAGGCAGCGACCAATAAGGCGACTAATCTCGTGCGTGCGGCCGCCGATTTTGCCCTTAACAGACTCGCGATCAGTGCGCTCGGCAGTGGCTCTTGGAAGCATTGAGTATTCGGCTGTAACCCAACCTAAACCAGTGTCTCGTCTCCAACGCGGAACTCCAATAGTAAAAGTGGCAGTGCACATAACGCGCGTGTTACCACACTCGATTAAAACGGAGCCTTCTGGCACGTTTGTAAAATCTACATCTCTGCCATCAAAGCGAATAGGTTTTACAGATTCCAACATATCCTTAATTTGAGCCATAATTCAACAATCTAGCACGCGGCATTAACTAGCATGCAGCATTAATCTTGAGCAAAATCGCAATGCAAAAACTGTAGACTTTTGCATCAAATTTGCTCACTAAGCGCAAGCCACTCTTCTTCTAACGCGCTCGACTCACTTTGATTCGCCTGTAACTTCTCGTTAAGCTCTTGCAAGCCAACAAAATCGCTAGGATTATGGCTAGCCATTTTTTGCTCAATCTCGCTTTTTTCTTCCTCAAGCTTTTCTAGTTTTCGCTCTATTGCTGAAACTCTTCTAGTAGCATCGTAGTAAGCTTTTCCGCTTAATTTTGCTTCATATTTTTGATTGGATTTTTCCGCAGAATCCGCATCTGACGAATCGCCAGCAACCGCCCTAGAACTCGCCTCAAAATCTGCCTTAGATTCTTGCATATTTGCGCGTGCGTTTTCTTCCATGATATTTAAATACTCGTCAACTCCGCCTGGAAGATGACGAATCTTGCCGTCAATCAACGCAAACTGCTGATCTGTTACGCGCTCAAGCAAGTATCTATCGTGAGACACAACAATCAAAGTGCCTGGCCACGTGTCTAGTAAATCTTCCATAACTGCAAGCATGTCGGTGTCTAGATCGTTTCCAGGCTCGTCCATTATCAACACATTTGGTTCGTTTAGAAGAATCAAAAGCAATTGCATGCGGCGTTTCTGGCCGCCCGAAAGATCTGCAATTGGTGTCATAAGTTGTTCAGGCTTAAACCCAAGCCTCTCCATAAGCTGGCCAGGTGTCACTTCTTTGCCGTCGATTATGTAGCTTGGTTTATATCTACTCAAAACCTCTTTGACTTTATATTTTCCAAGCTTTTCCAGCTCTTCTAATCGTTGAGAAAGCACAGCAAATTTTACAGTTTTACCAATATTTACATGCCCTTTAGTTGGATGCAAAGAGCCGTCGATTATGTTTAAAAGCGTTGATTTTCCAGCACCATTTGCTCCTACTATGCCGAATCGGTCTCCAGGGCCAATTAGCCACGTTTGATTGTCTAAAAGCATGCGGCCGCTAATCGTTTTTTGTAATGCTGCACACGTTTCTTTTAATGACGATTCTTCTTGCGATAGTTGCGATTCTTGCGACTGTGCGGCTGCTTGCGATTCGTCTACAGAAATCGTAACGCTACCATCATGTGTAGGCTGGGAAAATGGCGATTTTACAATATCTGCATCGGCTCCAGCAGGATTTGACGAATCTTCAAAAATTTGCGTAACGTCAATCAAATCAACAACTTGCTTGCCGAGTCGAGAAGTTGCCATTCTCTTCAACTCAAGAGTATCTCGCATTGGCGGAACGTCTGCTATAAGCTCGCGAGCCTGCTTAACGTGGAATTTTTGCTTTGTAGAACGAGCGCGAGCACCCCTAGAAAGCCACGCAAGCTCTTTACGAGCCAAATTCCGCCTGCGCTCCTCGCGAACATCCGCCTGACGTTCGCGCTCAACACGCTGCATCATGTACGCACTGTATCCGCCTTCAAACGGGTCGATTGCTCCATCGTGAACTTCCCACATAGAAGAGCAAACTTCGTCTAAAAACCACCTGTCGTGCGTAACGAGCAAAAGCGCGCCCTGCCCGTCTTGCCACCTGTGCAAAAGATGCTCTGCGAGCCAATGAATTGTAAGCACATCAAGATGATTCGTAGGCTCATCCAAAGCCAAAATATCCCAATCATGCAACAGCAACCTAGCCAAATCCGCACGCCTACGCTGACCTCCAGAAAGCGTACCAACTTTAGCTTCAAGATTGATTCCGCCAAGAAGAGCCTCAACAATTTCGCGAGACTTTGAATCAGCAGCCCACTCATAATCCTGGCGATTCTCCAATGCAGCTTGGCGAACTGTAACATTATCGTCCAGTGGATCTCGCTGGCTTAAAATGCCAAATGTCAATCCGCTTCTACGCGTAACTCTGCCAGAATCTGGGTCCATACTACCCTCAAGAAGCTTAAGAAGCGTGGATTTTCCGTCTCCGTTTTTTCCAACAATTCCTATACGGTCTCCCTCAAAAACGCCTTGAGTCACATTTCTAAAAMGAACGACAGGACCTGCCCGAGATTGTACGTGATTTAGATCAAATTTGGTACAAACTCGGAAAAACAACTCCGCATTTTGTAGCTCAACACACCAAAATCAACAACAAAAAGCGGAAAGTCGCATAATATTGAATGTCGTATAATATTGAGTTATGGGTTATGTATCTGAAAATTCTTTACACAATGCTGTGAACAAAGCTGCAACAGACTTATTCACCTTTAGCTATAAGCATGTAATTAAGCCGCACTTAGTGTTTAACATTCCACCAGACGAAGCTCACGATCGCATGATTGCTTTCTGCAAGACGAGTGAGCGCATTCCTGGATTAATGTGGCTTTTGCGGCAAATGCTCAATTACACGGATCCAGTTTTAGAAACGCGAGTTATGGGAGTGGATTTTGCGAATCCATTTGGATTAAGCGCAGGACTCGATAAAAACTGCGATTTGTGCACAGTTCTAGACAACGCTGGCTTTGGTTTTGAAACAGTTGGCTCCACAACTGCCCGCCCATGCGAAGGAAACGCTAAACCTTGGTATCATAGGCTTCCGCAATATGATTCTCTTCTTGTTCATGCGGGTCTTGCTAACGATGGCAGCGAGTTTGTGATTCCTAGAGTGGAAAAAGCGTGGACTAATGCTAAAAGCATGCGCGTTTCTGTGAGCATTGCGCGCACCAATGATAATCTTGTTGGTGACTTAGACGAAGGTATTGAAGATTATCGCATATCTATGGAGCGAGCAAGTGGCAAAAGCTCCATGATTGAGGTTAACATTTCTTGTCCAAACACTATGGCTGGCGAGCCTTTTAGCAAGCCAGAAGCTTTAGATAAGCTTTTTAATGTTTTAGATAAAGTTGATCATCCTCAGCCAACTCTTGTAAAAATGCCTTTGAATCTAGAAGGCGGATGGCCTCAATTTAAGTCTTTGTTAGACGTTTTAAGCGCACATAAGGTTGATGGCGTGAGCATTGCAAATCTGCGAAAGAACCGCGAAGGATTGAATATTCCAGAAGATTGGAAGGGTGGAATTTCTGGTGCGCCTACATTCGCCGCGAGTAATGATCTTATTAAAAATACTCGTAAAGAGTTTGGCAACAGGTTTGCTATTGCTGGAATAGGTGGCGTATTTACTGCAAAACAAGCTTATGAAAAGATTAGAAGTGGAGCTGACCTAGTTATGTTCGTTTCTTCTCTTATGTATAGAGGTCCTCAACAAATAACTGTTCTAAAGCGCGGACTTGCTGATTTACTCAGAAAAGATGGGTTTGAAACAGTTAAAGATGCAGTTTCAGCTGATGTAGATTAAAAAAAAAAACCAGAATAGATAACAATAAATTACAATAAATCAGCTGGTATCGAAGTATTCGCACAATACCTCAATGCCAGCTGATTTTTTAATAATATTTTCAACTAACCAGATGAAGCTTAATTATCGTCAGAAGATGCGTCTCCTGTTCCATCTGTATTACCGTACGTAGAACCAGAAGATGTACTCGTTCTTCCATCGCCAGTAACCGACGATCCACCAGTCGCAGGATCTATCGAAGCCGCACCCTGATTTGCCTGAGCCTGATCTTGAGCCGCCTGTCTACGAGCATCCTCATCGCGCTTACGCTGTTGCTCTGCATAATCTTCCTGACGCATTTGCGGAGTTAATGACGGCATCTTTCCACCAGCCATATACTTTGAATCTGGCTTACCATATTCATTGTCGATAGGAACGTTTGCCGCTTTTAGATAATCGTCCATAAACTTTTTCCAAGCTGGAGTTGCAATGTAAACACCGTACCAAGCGCTTCGATAAACACCATTAATTCTCATGTTGTTGAAGCTCTTTTGCACTTCAGCGTTTCCAATTGCAACAAAAGCACTAATCTTATTTGGCACGAATCCTGCAGTAGTCATGTAATACTGTTCGTTAGTACCAGTTTTTGCAAAAGTTTTACGACCACCAGCTAATTGAGCAGCATGCGCAACACCACTAGGTTGAGCAACACCCTGATTTATAGCATAGGCTACAGTTTGAGCAATTTTTTTCGGTATAGCCTGATGACAATTAGCGCTTGGTACTCGCAAACGTCTACCGTTTTTATCAATAACACGCTTGATTGCAATAGGGTCACATTGAACACCATTAGCACCCAATGTTGCGTAAATATTTGCCATTGTTAGTGGAGAAGCCTGAACTGCACCAATCACCATAGGAGGATTTAGAGAATTCTTAGAAAATACGTCTTCCTGGCCTATTGGAGAATTGTGATATCCAAGTGTTTTCGCAGCCTCTGCCACTGCACACAGCTTAAGCTGAGCACCCATAGCAGCCTGAATCGTGTTGTGAGAATGCACCAAACCCATTAACGGTGTTTCTGGATTAACAGTTCCACCATCTGAATTTCTCACAGACCAACGCCCTATACCTTTATATCTTGCGCACGAAAATTCAGTATTGTTATAGAACGTGTTTGTTCGTACAGGCTGATTAATTGATTTTCCAGCAAGCATCCATGCAACAAGATTGATTGGCTTCCAAGTAGAACCAATCTGCCAGCCTAAGCCACCACCGTCTTGTTCATCTACAGCGTAGTTAATAGCTGTGTGAGTAGGGTCAGACCTCGCCGCATCGGTCGCATCATAAATACGATTGCTTCCAAAACCAAGAACTTCACCAGTACCAGGCTTTATAGCAGCTATAGAGACTTCAAAACCACTAGGATCATTAACAGGGATAGTGGCCCTAGCTGTATTCATGGCGGTTGTGTTAGCTGTTATATCCATTGTGGTGTAAATATCCAAGCCACCTTCATTAAGCAGCTTCTGCCTTGCTACAGTTGTTTTGCCAAATTCTCTAGAATTCAAGATTTTCTTAGTAACATAATCACAGAAGAATGCTGCATCTCCAGCAGCCTGGCAACCGACGTTAGCAACTTCATGCTGAATATTAAGAGTGCTTTTAATTGGTGTTGTAACCGCATCATCATGTTCTTTTTGACTTATAAAGTTTTGTCGAAGCATTAAATCAAGAACTATATTTCTTTGCTTCTGCGATTCAGGCTGATTTTCTTCAATAGAAGGATCGTACCTAGAAGGATTCTTTGTGATTGATGCAATAGTCGCAGCTTGAACAAGATTAAGATTGGCTGCAGTGGTATTAAAATAGCGTTTTGCAGCAGTTTCTACACCGTAAAGATTATTACTACCAAACTGTGCAACGTTTAAATATCCCTGTAAAATCTCTAGCTTAGAGTATTTTTTCTCCATTTGTATTGCGATTAACATTTCTCGCAATTTTCTAGCAACAGTACTTTCTGCAGCATGATATTCCGAAATAGGATCATTGTCTTCTCTAGCTTTGATCATAAGAACATTCTTAACGTATTGCTGTGTTAAAGACGATCCACCTTGCATATCAGACTTTTTAATAAACGTTTGCACAAACGCACGCATAACGCCTTGCACATCAACGCCTGAATGTTCAAAGAACCTACGATCCTCACGCGCAACCATTGCCTGCTGCATGTATTGCGATATGCGTCTTAATGGCACAACAGTGCGATTTTGAGCATAAAATGTTGCTATAACTGTTTTGCCATCAGAAGCGTATAAACGCGACTTTTGAGGTAAAGCCGTAACGTCAAAATCAATGCCATCAACTCTAAGAGAAGGCACAACAGACTTGACCACGCTGTTTACGCTCATCACTCCTGGCACAAATAAAATACTTGATACTACACCACCTGCAACACACAATGTGATGTACGTAAGGAACAGTGCTAACACGCGACGAGTTGTGAGGGATTTCTTCTTAGGCATGCGAACTATTCTAGAGGTTTGCCTCTACGTTGCGGCACGCAAAAATCGCGATTTATCTTTCTGCTCTGCGAATCAACATTCCAGGTTGGTAAATAATAATTGACCTACCGTGCCTTTTAATCCAACCCCTCTGAGCAAAATCCATCAACGCTTTATTAACTGTTTCTCTAGAAGACCCAACAAGTTGAGCAAGTTCTTCTTGTGTTAAATCGTGAGGAACAAGCACACCTTCCCTAACAGGTTCTCCAAACCTAGAAGCAAGGTTTAAAAGCGTTTTAGCCAATCTAGCTGGAACATCCATAAAAACAAGATCAGAAATATGTTCATTATTTGCTCTTAAACGTGCAGCTAAAACCTGAAGCATGTCTACAGCAACCCTAGGATGATGGCCAAGCCACTTAAAAAGAACTTCGTTTTCTAGCCATAATACGCGAGTTCTATCTGTAATTGCTATTGCAGAAGCTGTACGCGGACCGCCGAACGGGTCAAAAACAGGAATCTCTCCAAGAATCTCACCGTGCGTGTGGATACTAAGCAATTGCACACGATTATCCCTTGAATGGCGTACAAGCTTAACCCGTCCACGCTCAAGCAGATACATGCGGCGATCAGTATCTCCTTCGTTAAAAATCGCCTGCCCCTTAGAAAAAACCGACTCATGCAAATGCTCGAGAAGCTCCCTCGCTTGATCGAGTGGCACTTGCTTAAATAACGCTGTATGCGTTAAAGGAAGGTCTTCCGTGTAGGGCTTATCTGGCTTAATTCTTACCACAATCAGCCTCCAATGTGTTTTAAAAATATTCTACGAAATACCCATGGCATCTAAACACCATGCGTTTTCATAGCAAACTTCCTCCCACTTTTTATACCTGCCAGAGCTTCCACCGTGACCGCCATCTGTTTCAATGCGCGCAATCGCGTCCGCGCCTGCAGCCTGCAAGCGAGCAAGCCACTTAAGAGGCTCCGTAACAAGAACGCGAGTGTCGTTAATCGAAGAAGTTATAAGAATCTTTGGAAACTCACCTGGCTCAACATGTTCAGGCACATTCTCGTAAGGCGTGTACGACTTTAGATACGCGTAATCTTGCGCATTATGCAATGGGTCTCCCCATTCGTCCCACTCTGTAACAGTAAGCGGCAGCGAGTCGTCTAGCATAGACGTAAGCGCATCAACAAACGGAACATCCGCTTCGATTCCCGCGTAGTATTGCGGAGCCATATTTGCTACAGCTCCCATAAGAAGACCGCCTGCAGAACCGCCATTTGCAACAGTCTGATTTGCCGAAGCATAACCCGCTTGTTGCAAAGCGCGCGTAACGTCTACAAAATCTTCAAACGTGTGTTTTTTGTTGCGACGCCTACCATTCTCATACCACGCACGACCCATTTCTCCACCGCCTCGCACATGCACTTGTACGAACAGCACTCCTCTATCCAGCATGCTTAGGCGCGCCACAGAAAAATACGGATCGCTGCTTATTTCATAAGCTCCGTAAGCGGTGATGAACATTGCTTGTGATTTAGCCACAGTGTTTTTACGCCACACTAGGGATACGGGTACGCGCTCTCCATCTCGGACAGTAATCCAGACTCGTTTTTCTGCGTAGTCATTTTCGTTAAAATCGCCTAGAATTTTCCCACGCTTAAGCAAAACGTCTTTGCCTGTAATAGGATCTATTTCACGCAAAGACCCTAGTGTCGCATAGCTTGAACAAGAATAACGCATTCTTGGAGCTTCGTAAGAAGGATTACCAGTTGCTCCAATAAGGTAAACACGACTATTTTTAGCTTGTTCATTGGTTATTTTAGATAGTTCAATTCGAGCAGTGTTTTGATTTTGATTTTGGATAGATAAATTAGATAAATCAGACAAATTATCTTTTACAACATCGGTTGGTTGCCACTCTTCCGCTGTTTCTTTTATAAAACCTTCTGCCCCAACCCTAATAAAACGCCAAGGTCGCCCAGCATTAAAATCTTCAACAGCATTGCTTTTAGGCATAACAGCAAGCTGAGGCAAGCCATTCGCGCGGAAAGAAAGAGCCACATAATTCTTATAAACGCTTAAACCATCAATGCTCAATCCACAAGTTCCCTGTAAAATCTTAGGATTTTTACTGTTATAATACGGTTCACTAACTGCTTTTTTACTGGCTCCTGGTTCTAATAAATCACCATTTTTGCAGCCGTAAGGAGATCCCTGAACCACACAATCGCCTTCGCCAATGTTAAATGGCATTGATTCCACAGATCGCTTTCGCAAATCTATAACATCAATCTGAAAATTAGGATTTTTAAGATTGTGGCTTACAAACATGAGTGGAATATCTTTACCATCATCTCCAGCATTCTCAAAGCATGCGAAAGAAACATCGTATTCCACGTTTTTTATAGGCTTTAACACCATCTTAAAATCTGCTTCTGGAGTGCTTAATGGAAGCATTAATACGCGCGAAGTCGTTTTGGAGCTGCTGTTTATCATAATGCTACGTTCGTCGAAACTTTCGTAAACGCTAACAAAAAATCTCGCATCCAATTCTTCAAAAACTTTTACATCATCTTCTACAGAAGTTCCAATTTTATGTCTAAACACCTGGTATGGTCGCCATGCGCTGTCTAAAGTCACATAAAAAACCCATTTCCCGTCTGGTGTTAAAAGCGCAGAAGATATGCCTTTTATGCAATCTCGAAGCGTTATAAAATCATTGCTACTTTTGCAAAAATCACGAATATAAAAATCGAATCTTTCATCACCCTTAGTATCGACACCAAACAACATTCTCGTGCCGTCTAAACTAATATCCATTCCTCCGAGTTGGAAGAAATCTCCACCAAATTCCGATGCCTCTTTGTTGGCGTCAAAAATAACTTCTTCGCCTTCTGTTTCTCCAGGATTTGCGCGTTCATCTATAACTGGCGGATCCCAATCATTCTCGTTTTTAACAGGCATTCGGCATTGAATCCCGTACTGTTTACCTTCTACGGTACGCACATAATACCAATATCCGTCCATTCTCGTTGGAACAGACATATCCGTTTCTTGAATACGCGATTTCATCTCATTAAACAGTTGTTTACGTAAAGAATCTAACCTAGAAACGCGTTGTTCAGTGTACTTGTTTTGAGAATCAATATATTCACGAAGTCTTTTGCTCTCTTTGTCTTTCATCCAAGCATATTCATCTACAAACACATCATTGTGAAACTCACGAACATAATCAATTTTTGTAGCGGTCATAGGCTTACAACCAGCAGCCTTATTTAAAGAATCAAACTCACCGACTTTTAGCGAACTATCTTGCATTTATAACCTTTACAACACATAGAAAACATAAAAATTCTGCACAATTACACAATATCAACTACACAACATTAAACAGCATCCATAATAAATGGAATCATAATATCTTTCAAAGATTCACCATCTGGAGCTGCAAAAAATGGGACACCTTCAAAAGTTCCAGCAGCACCTTTAGCATTAACAAAATTACCATCACCAACGCTTGCAATTCTAGAAGACGCAAGAGTAACCCCAAAATCCTTAGACATTGCTCTCCTAAAATCGGTCATAGTTGAATTGACCTTAAGCTGTCTTATGCCTACCGCTAAAACTCGATTAGGGAATTTTTTTATAATACTCGCATAAGTAGCTGGATCCTTCTGACCATCATCACCAATAAGCACAAATATCATACCTGGAAAATCATCCATAAGCTGCTGAGCAAACTCAAGCTTATGCTGAGGACCAGTCGGCACAAAAGTCTTAGGTCTAGGATCTAAATCTCTAAGAAGAAGCGGTCCAGATGGAAAACCTTCACGCAAAATGAAGTGTCGTATAGAAGCTTCCACATTCCAAGGAGAAGTTGAAAGATAGAAAAACGGGGCGTTGGGAACAAAATCACGAATCTTATTAAAGAAATGATTCATACCCTTAACAGCATGCCTGTGCTCTGGATTCATAATAAGCAGATTGTAAGCTGCTCTTAGCGGAGAAGGAGCCTGAGTGACCATAATAGTGTCATCAACGTCGGAAATTATTCCTAAAGTAGATTTTTCAGAAATAACAAACATGCTTGCATCAACAGGCTCACGATTATCTACTTTGTAAGACACTTTATGTTCACCAACATTAAGTGATCTTTCGGTAATCAAATCAAGATAACCAGAACAGTCTGAAACACAATATTCAGCACCACTGTTGAAACTAGCATCTGGCTTATCGTACACAGACGAATCACCAACTTGCGCAGATTCAACAGGAACACCATCAATGCTTAAAGAAACACGAATCCTAACAGCAGGGACAACAAGCATCGCATATATTCCGCGCTTCAAAACAGAATGATGCCCAGCTTTAGGAGCAAGAACCGTACGGCAAATCAGACGAGCATAATTATCAGTTCCATAACCAATATAAGGCTCAACGCTTGGGAACCAACCCAAACGGCGCATAATCTTACCGCTTACACGCATCCAAAATCCAACGCTTGATGTAACAAGTTTTCTGACCAATCGAATAAAAGGCGGCTTTTTATCTATACGCTCTTCATCCGAAGGAGCATCAAAAAGCGTGGCTGTAACTCGCACTTGAATAGGCGTACTGCTTATTCTTCTAGCTACAGCTGGAGAATCACATTCTTGCTTGGCTTGTTCGCCGCCTTTTGCAGCGTTATTGTCATCCAATTTAGCCAAATTGTTACTCGCTTTTATGAATTTTATAACTTTTATAAAGCCTATAACTCACTATTACAATGAATTATTGACGAACTGGACCATCTGGCTGCTCGCCAACCACTTGTACGATTGTTCCACGCGGGCAATTGTCGTACACCCACTTAGAATCCTGCTCGTACATATTAATGCAGCCGTGAGAACCATGCTTTGCTGGGTATCCTTGTGCTATACCAACATCATTCCACCTTGCTGTATGGAATGAAATTCCACCGTTAAAGTAGCTAACCCAAGTAATTCCAGGCAAATAGTATCTAGAACCGTCTCTATTAAATCCTTGCATAGCTTGAACGTCATAACGTAAGTAAATGTGGAATGTTCCATTTGGCGTCTCGTAATATCCATTGGAGCCCGTGCAAACTGGCATTGTTCGTATTAATTGATCATCTTTGTAAACGCTTACTGTCTGCGTGGTTTTATCAACCACAATACGCATTTCAACAATCTTCTTTTCAACAGCAAACTTTACTACATTTGTTGGAACCGTAATCTTTGCGTCTGTACCCTTTTCTATAGCATCCACAACCTTGTTTGCTACATCCTTTGAATAGCGAACCTCTACGCCATTAACACCTTTAAGAGTGGTCATTATGAACTGACCCTTCTTACTATAAGTGTCTTCCTGATCTATTTTCTGCTGGTTCAGATTCTTAGCAAGCTCTTTTGAAAGCCAAGTATTTACTGCTTCCCTATCTACAGTAAACGAAATCTGCTTTCTCTGTTCATCAGCATTAACCTTAATCCAAGAAGCGATTGCAGATTTAGGTATCGTAAAATCTTTTGAATCGCCATTACTTAAAGTGATTTTCTTAGTAAGAATATTATTAAGCTGATCCACAGTTTTCTTAGCAACATCACGCTTAATCGGTGCTTCAATCCTACGAGACTCAATAGTAACTTTTACTGTTTTACCAGGATTTTCAAGCGATTTTTTAACAGCCTCACGAACAGGCAATGTTATTACTGTACGACCTGGAACACCATCTTCCACCACATAAGATTCAGAACCAGAATCGTATTTTGCCGTATAAGGCATTGCACGATCTTTATCGTTAACAAATTTCTTGATGATATACGCATCCATATCCATGTCGTTTCGAGTTGCTTGCAAAGCGACAGTCTTCTGAACCCAAGGCATAAGCATTGTAAACGCGTTATCATGCTTAGATCGCATTATATTTTTAACCGTTGCGCTCTTATCTACTTTGACGTACAAGTCTTCAAAATTCGCGTTGATTGTTTTACCACGATCATCTTTAATTTCTATTTTGGTGCTATCAACAGCATTATCTACATTTTTAGAAACCGCTGCCAACTGAGCGCCAACAATTTGACTACTTCCAGCAAAATGTACACCAGGGGCAACACGATCATGGAAATACGCTTGTGTGCCAAGAAAAGCGCAGACTAAGAGTATAACGAATATGACCAAAGAATATAAAAGAACCAGTGCAGACTTGTTCGACTTATGGCGATTCTTTAAAACAGCAGTCTGATTTATATCGTTATTGTCAATATTGTAATTATCTACACTGTTTACGTCTATATTATTAGCAATATTATCAATATTTTCAGACTCAAAAGCGTCTGGATTATTATGTTCTAACTCGGACATACTCTTAAACCCCTGCTCGATTAATGGCACAAAAATCGCATGTGGCAAGTTTAGCACTTGCTTAGCATATAACTCACATAAGGAATGTAAAACATATAAATAGAAATAATAGAAATAATAGAAATAAATAATAGAAATGCGAGCCAAAAATAAAAAATATGCTCAATACGTGATGAAAATGTGAAAAGTAATCAAATATTCGCAAATATTCTAAAAATAATCACCATATATTAAAGATATGTGCAAGAATAATAAATATGCCAGATATGCCAATTCAAGCGACGATTGCGTTAATGGTGATTGTTTTTGCGCTAGTACTTGCGCCATTCATCATTATGATAGTTACGCGCGCCTTGAAAAAGCATCATTTAGCAGAAAAACTCGCAGAGCGACACGGAGATAGTGTACATTACGCTTTCATACTAAACCCGTCTAAACCTCAAGCAGAACAATATAGACTTGACATTAAAGAATATTGCAAATCACACAATTTCACATACGAAATAATAGACACTCAATTAAATAAAGACGGGCGAGAATGCGCACTCGAAGCCTTAGAAAACGGGGCAAATGTTGTTGTGGCAGTTGGTGGAGATGGCACTGTTAGAACGGTTGCAAGCGCGGTTTCTGGCACGAACCACGCGATGGGAATAATTCCAATTGGCACAGGGAACTTGTTTGCGCGCAACATGGGCATTCCAGTAGATGATGTTCAAGCAGCACTAAGAGTTGCAACAAGCCACGGATCTAAAAAAGTTGACGTTGGGCGTGTTTTTATACTCGACAAGCCGTATGAAGACCATGGTCACGCATTTTTGATTATTGCAGGAATTGGATTCGACGCTCTTATGATAGACGACACTAATCCTGCGCTTAAAAAGAACATAAGCTGGCTTGCATACTTTGTTGCTGGCGTTAAACACTTATTTGCGCCAAAATATCGCGGAGACGTTACTTTTATTAGAGAAAACGGTACAAATCACACAGCAAGAGGAATATCATTCCGCACACTTATGGCTGGTAATTGTGGACAAATACCAATGCTTTCTTTAATGCCAGAAGCCGTTTACGATGATGGCATATTAGACTTCGAAATTATTGACACATCTGGCGGATTAATTGGATGGGCTAACCTATTTGGAGACGTTGTACACCAAACCGTTACAGGAAAAGCAAAGCAAAGTCCGCTTTCTACAAACTCTAAAATCGACCAATCGCAAGGTGTTGAAGCAGAAGTCAAGATAGAACGACCTGCTCCTGTGCAAGTTGATGGAGATATTTTAGGCTACACAAAACACTTGCGTTTTAGCGTAGACAAACAGGCTTTATGCGTGCGCATACCAGAGAGTTTACAATCTTCTTTGACTCAAAATAATGCTAACTTACGTTAAAATACCGTCGCCGTGGCAAAATAAAAAATTATGGTAGCAAAAAATGCGGGAATGCCCGCCACCCCAGAAGATCTAGTAGATGTCGACGCTTTGGTTGGCGCTTACTATGATGAAGTTCCAAATTCCAATATTCCAGAACAGCGCGTGATTTTCGGTACGTCCGGTCACCGTGGTTCTGCTTTAAAAACTTCGTTTAACGAAGCTCATATTGTGGCTATTACTCAAGCTATTGCTGAATATCGCAAGAAGGCTGGCGTAACTGGTCCTCTTTATATTGGTCGCGATACGCATGCTCTTTCTGAGCCTGCTCAAAAAACCGCTATCGAGGTTTTGGTTGCTAACGGAGTTCACGTTCGCGTGGATTCTCGCGGCGATTTCGTGCCAACTCCTGTTGTTTCTCAGGCTATTTTGACGCATAATCGCGCAGCAGACGGCACTCAACGCTTTAGCGGAGACGGCTTGGCAGATGGCATTGTCGTCACTCCTTCGCACAATCCTCCAACCGACGGAGGTTTTAAGTACGACCCTGTAACAGGCGGTCCTGCACCTGCAGAAGTGACTAACGCAATTGCAGCTCGCGCAAACGAATTGCTCGACAACTACAAGTCCGTTAAGCGCGTGCCTTTCGAGGAAGCAATCAAGTCTGATTTGGTTGAAGGCTTCGATTACCGCGAGCACTACGTTAGCGATTTGGCTAACGTAATCGATTTCGATGTGATTCGCTCTAGCGGCGTGCGTTTGGGAATTGACCCACTCGGCGGCGCAAGCGTAAACTACTGGCCACTTATGAACGAAAAGTACGGTTTAAACATTGGCGTTGTGCGTCCAGAAGTTGACCCAACTTGGCGATTCATGACTATTGACCACGATGGCAAGATTCGTATGGATCCAAGCTCCCCTTACGCAATGAAGGGCTTAGTTGATCAGCTTAACGCTGGCGCTTGGGATAAGTACGATTTGGTTGGAGGCACTGATCCAGATGCCGATCGCCATGGTATCGTGTGCCCGAATTGGGGCGTTATGAACCCGAACCACTACATTGCAGTGTGCGTGGAGTACTTGTTCGGCGGCGCTCGTCCGGATTGGCCAAAGAATACTGCTATCGGCAAGACGCTTGTGTCTTCTTCCTTGATTGACCGCGTAGCTGCTTCGATTAACGCTAAGCTTGTGGAAGTTCCTGTTGGCTTCAAGTGGTTCGTTGACCCACTCTTTAGCGGCGAAGTTGCTTTCGGCGGTGAGGAAAGCTCTGGCATGAGCTTCTTGCGCAAAGACGGACGCGTGTGGACCACCGATAAGGATGGTTTGATTCCTGATTTGCTCGCTGCAGAAATTACTGCAAAGACTGGTAAGAACCCTGCTCAGCTTCACCAAGATCAGGTTGCTCGCTTTGGAGAAAGCTGGTACAAGCGCGTAGATACTCCAACAACTCTTGAACAGAAGCAGAAGTTTGCTGCTCTAAGTGGCAACGATGTTGAAGCAACTAAGCTCGCTGGCGAAGATATTACCGCAAAGCTTACGGAAGCTCCTGGAAACGGCGCAAAGATTGGCGGCTTGAAGGTTACGACCAAGAACAATTGGTTCGCTGCTCGCCCATCTGGTACCGAGAACATTTACAAGGTTTATGCTGAGTCCTTCGTTTCTCCAGAGGCACTTGACAAGGTGCTTGAGGAAGCTACTGCTGTAGTAGACAAGGCTTTAGCGTAACGTAATAATCTTTCGTAAGTAAAGAATCTACTAATTGCGCTGGTTGCAATCTGCAACCGGCGCATTTTTGAAAGGTTTTGTGATGATTGTTGTTTCTACCGATGGTTCAGCACTTGGAAATCCAAATGGATCAATGGGTTGGGCTTGGGCAGACCACACTGATGAAGCAGGAAGCACGCACGAGCATCAACATGCAGGAAACGCGGATGCAGGCGGAGCCACAAATGGCACGAATCAAATTGGTGAGTTATGCGCAGTACTAGAAGCGTTGAGAGCACACCCTGGAAGCGAGGATCTTACAATCGAAACTGATTCGCAATACGCTATAAACTGCTCAACCACGTGGATTCACGGGTGGAAGAAGAACGGTTGGAAGAACTCCAAAAAAGAGCCTGTAAAAAACGCAGATTTGATTCGCGCAATCGATTCGGAGATTACTAAACGCGAAGGCTCCGTTAAGTTCGTCTGGGTTAAGGGACACGCTGGAAACGCTGGAAACGAAAAAGTTGATGAGCTGGCTAGAACTTATGCTGAAGATTGCCGCAGCAGATTGAAGGATGGATACCTGCCACTAGAAGGATGGAAATCGTTGATTTCTTCTACATATGCAGACGGTGTTGATGTACCAGAAGACGCAAAAATGCTGTTAGACGGCAAGATTTCTAATGCTGAATATCACATAGGAAGATGCGTTGGTAAGGATATTAATCCTGATTTTAAAGGCGATTTTCATCGTGAAACAAAACGTGAAACATCCGATGATGATGCCATTAAATACGCCGATAACAGCGTTGCTAACGATTCAACTACGCGTAACAGTAATACACAGGATGAATCGAAAGCATCCGACGAGTCGCGTAAAAATAAACAATCTCAAAATAAATCAGAACAAAAATATCAAGTAGTGCCAGGATTATGTGTATCTGGAACATTACAATTCACACCTGCTCCAAATACGAGCCAAAGCTTTAATGGTCAACCACGATACGTATTAGGAAACATACAAGTAAGCGGATATGTTCAGCCAGACGGCACTCTTAAACTAGATCCAACCGAGTTTTATATTCAAACAAAAGCTGCAAACCAAACAGAATAAAATCTGAACGCAGACTAATATGTAGTATGTATGAAATAAGTGGCGGTTGGTAAAAACGCTATAAACGCGCTGTTATTTTAGCCACGCCAACAAGAAAGATAAGAAAGTAGGCACAAATGGATAAAGCACAGCAAGATGCTCTTAAGAAGGCAGCTGGCATTGAGGCCGCAAAGATTGTACAAAATGGCATGATGGTTGGACTTGGAACCGGCTCTACTGTTCGTTTTCTTGTAGACGAACTCGGTCGCAGAGTAAAAGAAGAAGGCTTGAGCTTCACTGGTGTCACAACTTCTCGACGCACGCAAGAGCAGGCAGAGGGCTACGGCATTAAGATTCTTGACATTAACGATGTTGACCATATTGACGTTACTATTGATGGTTCAGATGAAGTCGATAAGAACTTTAACGGTATTAAGGGCGGCGGTGCAGCATTGCTCTGGGAGAAGATTGTTGCAATTAACTCCGACCGCATTGTGTGGATTGTGGACGCCAGCAAGGTAGTTGATACAATCGGCAAGTTCCCACTTCCTGTTGAGGTAATTCCATTCGGATCTGCACAAGTGATTCGCAAGTTTGAAAAGCGCGGATACAAGCCAGTTTTGCGTCTTGATGCAGATGGCAAGGAAGTGCGTACAGACGAAAATAACTTTGTTGTTGACTTGCACTTGGAGCGCATTGAGCACCCGCAAGAGCTTGCTAAGGATTTGATTGAGACTGTTGGCGTTGTAGAACACGGATTGTTCTTGAATATGGTTGACACTGTGATTGTTGGTGATCCAAACGGTCCGCGCACCCTTACAAACCCAAATAAGTAAACTGCATATCTAAATTTAACCAATCATTTCCCGAAAATGTACGTAAAATCCACTGTTTTACGTACATTTTCGGGAAATTTTTTACATTCTTCAATCATTGCAGTCTTCAATCGCAATAAAAAAAAAGCGCTGGAAAAATCCAACGCTTTCAAAAGTGTTACGTGCCCAAACGGGCAGGCGCGCCAAACA